>MDTB01212571.1_pt1 | contig 11296 bp, 5 predicted proteins | sample 811161 | NCBI WGS metagenome assembly MDTB01 (sample SAMN05326650, study PRJNA326480) | marine metagenome | isolation source: seawater | place: Mediterranean Sea | collected 2009
CAACAGTGACACCTAGTATCTCGGTATCACCTAGTATTTCAATTTCACCGTCACCAACAGTCACACCATCAATATCAATTTCACCGTCACCAACAGTGACACCTAGTATCTCAGTATCACCATCAATATCAGTGACACCATCAATATCAGTGTCACCATCAATATCAATCACACCTAGTACTTCGATATCACCGACTCCGACAGTCACACCTAGTATCTCGATATCACCGACACCATCAATATCAATCTCACCATCACCAACTGTCACACCTAGTATTTCAATTTCACCGACTCCGACAGTGACACCTAGTATCTCGATATCACCGTCACCAACAGTCACACCATCAATTTCAATATCACCCACCCCGACTCCAACACCCTCAATTTCACAACCTTTCACGGATTGTGTGAGTGCTGATACGATCATTGTTGACAACACTGATCCAACTAAAGGTGCTTTTGTGTATGTCGTGACAAACGGTAGTGGTCCTAACCAAGGCGCTGGAGGAGATCGTCAGTGCATCAAGGTTAGCAGAGGTGAGACGTACAGATTTGAGTACACATACGTAAATAATTCTCATCCATTTGTGATCAGAGTGGATAAAAATGATCCAGCCACACAACAAACCGTTAATGAGATCAGTGATGATGGTACCACAAGAATTTTTGAATGGGTAGTGCCGTGTGACGCGCCAAATGACATGGCTTACACGTGCTCTAATCATCCGACCGTCATGGACGGAACGATCAACGTGATTGGAGCCTGCCCATCTAAAACACCCACACCCACACCAACAATTTCAATATCACCAACAGTCACACCAAGCATCTCGATATCACCGTCACCAACAGTCACACCATCGATATCGATATCACCAACACAGACACCGACTCCGAGCATCTCGATTTCACCATCACCAACAGTCACACCATCGATATCGATATCACCTAGTATTTCAATATCACCGTCACCAACAGTCACACCAAGCATTTCAATTTCACCGTCACCAACAGTGACACCTAGTATCTCGATATCACCCAGCATCTCGATATCACCCACACCAAGCATTTCAATCACTCCAAGCATTTCAATCACACCAACACCTTCTGTTTCTGGTCCAGAAAATCCAGTCACAGTCATTCACGCTCCGGAGCTCCACTTTGCCGGTCAACAGACAACAGTCAATCCGCATATAGGTAACTGTTTGTTGATCAGCACTAGCATAGACGTGCCTTGGGATAATCCAGATGTTAACAACAATAATTGGAATGGAGATCGCTTATCAACTCAAGCCATGATATTGTATTACTTCAACTCCGGAGGCACTCTACGTGAGTTTGATGATAGTGGTAATAATCAGGGTGAAAACAATTTCTGGACACTAGCAACAGTACCAGCAAACACACTATTCCATGAATCAAACAACCTTCCATCAGAGGTTAAGATATCAGACATGAACGGATTGTCCGCTGGAGAGTATGGCATTGACAAGCAGTTCATGCAAGACGGAACTAGTCGTACCGTGCTGGTGATGCACCACAAAGATGAATTTTCAAATGGAAAAACATACTCGCTGTACTATAAAGCTGGAGAATCGAATGAAAATCCAGTGGCGAGCATCAACAACCAACAAGCTAAATCCACATGGGATGGAACAGCCACATGGCCTGCTGTGTGTCAGATAGGTAAACCCGGGTATTGGAAAGAAGACAATGGTGATCTATCACCAGACAACTGGTGTTTGAACGCTCCGGTGCCTTCACAATCACCCACACCTACACCCACAGTCACACCGAGTATTTCGATATCACCGACACCAACTGTCACACCATCGATATCAATATCTCCAACACCTAGTATCTCGATATCTCCAACACCTAGTATTTCTATCACACCAACACCGACTCCATCAACTTCTCAACCATTGACTCCGAAGTTCCTCTTCAAGTACAATGATGGAGGTTACAAATTGAGCAAACTTGGTGAAGGTGAGAATGACGCGCGAGTTCACATGAATCGTTTGAGAGTTCGTGATGACGGCACACTCACTTCCTTCACAAAGGAAGATGCATTCCACAATGATTCTGGAGAGAACACATATGCTGAAATTTACAGCTGGATGGATCCAGATGGTGATGGCACAACAACCAAACACGTGATACCACATGATCCGCGAGGAGAAGACGCTCATGTTGACGTGTTGCCTGCTGATGGTAAAGACGATGGTGCTGCAAGGCATTTGTACTCCAGATCTCAAATGCAATTCAGTGATGTGGATAACAATTACATGTGGAACATGACCAGAGACGCTGGCAACCACAATTTCTTGGCATTCGGATTCAACTCACCAGGTACTGAGTTCGACATTGACATGGCCACAAAATCAAAAATGATGACTAGTGCCAACAATGGTTCTCTTGATCAGAATGTGTTCTTCGGTCCGACAAGTGGACCACTCAACACGAACGTCACATCCAAAGATGAGTTGACATTTGGAACGAACAGTTCTCTAGAGGTCGATGACACAATTGTTGTAACTTTACAAGACAGCGCGGTGGGTGGTAACACCATCCCATTCAAGGTGTTGTCACAAGATGGTCAGACTGAAGGACAAGAAGTCAATTCACACACGATCAACTTACGAGCCAAGATTCACAAGTACACACCAAGTGCCTCAATCAATGGTGGAAATGATCTACTCAATCAAGACGGTGGAAACACCGCATCCACTGCTTGGAGCGAGGACATACCTTACAACACCACGCACTTGTGCCGTGGAAAGCAAGACGGAACCAATGCCAATAATGAGGGCAACTCAATCACATGGGAGTTGAGCAACAACACAGATTTTGAAATCACAGGCACACTACCAACTGAATCAACCACACCAGACAACAATGGAAACATCACGTTGGCACTCAAATCTCCCGGAGGAGGGTTGAACCCCCCGGCATCAGGCAGTCCATACACCACCACTCTCACCATCACAGCAACCGGTGGATTGGGTTGGAGAGGTGCAGCTGGTAAGGATGATACAGATTACACACAAACAATCAATGTGAGTGTGACGGTTGAAGCGGTACAAGCTGGTGGAGGAGGATCATTCAGCACCTCAGCCGCATCAGTACCATTCACAAGCAGCCCAGATTTTGACGATTTCCCAGACACAGTGCCTGCAACTGAAGAGTACTTCAGTGATACAGATGCAGCAGCCTTTTTCGTCGGAATGGGTATGACGACAGACGGGTCAGACTACGCAGGAGCTAGAGACACTGCGATCTCATGGGGATCCGGAGTCTCAGCCACAGAGACTAACAAATGGGCAATATATCAAGCATGTTTTGTCATCAACGGCATGGGTGGAGGAGAAATGACTGATACTCTCACAGCTGTACCAGACTTGACACTAGATAAGTTCGGTAGTAATGATGTAACAGACACTCTCATGTACAACATGACTCAATCACATCAATTCTACACAACCAAGGGTGGTACACAAGGAACTACTGTTAATCCTCCAGCTGGTGTTGCTTGGGGTAACGGATTAGCGTATGTTATGGATGTTAACGGTGACAATTTAGTCGGTTTCGAACTTTTCAACGGTAAATCTACCAGCGACACAATGGCTGATGCAACTGGAGGTTCTACAGCATCAGATCTCAACAATCCAATACAAGCCACAATAGGATTGAATTATTACCTAAGCGAAACGACAGAAGAAACAGTATATGGTTCAACTCCTGCGAATAGTGAATTCACAACATCCAGAGCGACTTATGACACAACCACCGGCTCCAATTTCACTTCACCAACGTCATACACACGAAATGTAACCGCTAGCGGCACCGGAGTGACTGGTAATCACACATTCATTAAGAAAACTGAGAATATATAATTATATAACGGTGTGATTCAATAAATATTATTATGGTAGCAAAGTGGCCAAATAATAAGAATTTACCCGTATCAAACGATGAAATTGAAATTACGGATGCTAACGTAATTTCCAGTGTACAGATAGCAGCACTCAATGAAACTACTGACCGAGCAACATCAAAACCAAAAGCTGTTATTGATGGTCAGGATGCCACAGGAGGTGGTGGTACAACAACACCACACGCGTTAGGAACAAATGTAGACACAACCACTGGGCCTTTCTTATCACAACACGCTGATAATGTCACTAAATTTACTGATTTATACAACAACAATACAGCTAAATTTCCGGCTTATAACACTGTAGAAGAGTTCTTGAACGTGGTTTTAGGATCTCCATTGAATGAGACTATTGATGTGGCGTGTGTGTACATACCAAACGCAACTTCCACGACCACTGGTGGTGTGTGGCCAGATTGGAGCGAACAAGTCAATTGGAAACAGTTCGGTGCACCGATGGGCCCTCAGTCAAAATACACGAAAAAGTGGTTCATACCAGAAGCAATGTTCCTCGCGATCATACAAAACCATGATGCTAGTCTCGATTCAATGACTGCATTCAAAGCTCTTAGTGAGTCTGATCAGTGGGCGATTTTGAGTGACAAAAGTGTCATGAATGATTATCTACCCTCTTCGGAGAATGATACATACGAATTACGACAGTTGAATGCATCTACCGGAATGGGAGGTGGTAATCAAATTATCATGGGTCTTGGTAAAGGATCAAAAAGAATCGCTGGCACCGCTCAACTTCCTAGTGAGTTGGATTTAACAGATGCTGATAAATGGTGGACCACCGTGCAGGAATATTTAGTCACAATGGCGAGTTTCAATCAGAATGGACGAGTCACTCCAGATGGTCCGTGTATAGCAGGTGGTCATGATAAAACTGTCGGTTTTAAAATTGAATCCACCAACCAAATCACACACGGTACACCGATGGTTGTGGCTGATGACAAGATTGAAGTTGATTCTAGTGTGCTGGATGCAGACAACTTGCCAGCACCCGCGCAATTCACTGTGGATGTACCATGGGATCCAGTGTTGTTATCCAACCTGGCCACAATCTTCGCAGATCCGAATGATTACACGTTGTTGTCTGGTGATATCAAGGTGGAAGTGTTGAAAGCAGCAGTCACCACAGCCGCTGGAGCGGATGCACCCCCGGGCATCGTAACACATGCAGACAAAAGACCAGTTGAGTTGGACGGTAATGGCGCGCCTGAAGAAAATCAGTACGATGAAGAGAGTGTGATTCCTGCTATCAATCGTGTTCACAAGAAAACCAATCAGGCTCTAGGATCTGCTGGTCAATTGGATCAATATCTAACCACCACCGTGATAGGTAACCCCAACGCGTCTAGAGCTCATTCACCAGGTGACACAACTTATGAAGCGTTGACTGCAGCTGGTTACGATCCAACGCTAACAATTGCTCTGGGTAGATTGAATTTGATACCAATACTATCAGGTGATCGATTGATAGAATCAGTGCCCAAACTGGATAGTGATGGTAATCAGGTGTACACAGATCTCGGCATACCAGAAACAACATTTATAACACAAGAGCAACGAGCTGAAATGTCACCACAAGCCCGTCGTGATCGTTTCATGTTGCATCCTGACAGTGACAAACCACCAACTAAAATGTTGGAAGCGTTATGGACCAACTGGAGACATCTGTCAGCTCTGACCACCGACACTTATGGTATTTCCGCGTTGACAGACGTGGATATAATTGATGACAAACATGAATTGATTGAACCTCTGGAGCTCAACTCGTTCATTCAGAATTTCAATCTGTTATACAACATGACAGACTCGTTGAGCGCTGACCTAGGACCGATAAAACGTGCTCTGAGTGGCGAAGCCCCTGGAGACACACTTATAGCCGAGCTGTCAGCGTACAGTGTGTATCACAATTTAAACACCATATACACCGGCATGAGCGCCAACAGTGCTTGTTGTGAAACCAACACACTCAGCACGTTCAACAACCGCACGGACATCGATCTGTTGAGTGCATTCGCGATCGACATTGACAATCGTCTGGGTCAAGGTGGAGGTGGTGGTATCACTGTTTGTGAAGGTCAAGACATATGTTCTGTGTTGACCAATTTGCACGACACCATAGTGAATCTTGATGATCCTGGTGGTTTCACAATTGATCATCCTGCTAGTTTCCCTAAAAACTTCACACCAGATCGTGTTTGGGAACCAGTTGATGCTAATGATCCATGTATTGGAACAGTCAATCCAGATTCTGACGTGTACAGGTATTACGACAAACAGGAAGGACAACCAGAACAAGAGATTTTCTTGTGGCAACACGTCGACAATTCATGGTACATTGGTGATGTGTGTGACATGACCAATGGACAACAAATTGAAAATCCACTCAATTTACCATTATCCGCGTTGTCACACAACAACAAGCAAATAATCAAAATTGACAGTCCTTACAAAGAATTTACCGAGAAAATCAACAAAGTGATCGAGTATGTTGACCAACCACCAATTGTCCGTAATCCGGTTGGTCGTAAAGATCCAGTGGATATTGACGCTTTGAGCGCGTGTTGCGACACCAACACACTCAGTTTGAGTGCTCTCAGCGCGTATGTCGGCGGGCCTGCGACCAAACTACGTGACCCTCTAAAACCATTTGGTAACATCACCAGTATTGTCAACCATTTATCCACACTCATAGAAGCCCTAGATGAAGCCGGTGTTCCGTCATGGGTTGAACAAACTTTCGCTGAACACCTGGTCAACATAAACATCAATCGAAGCAACATCACCACACTATCCGGTGATTTGAGCGCGTTGGAGATGAATGTTGATATTCTGTCTGGAAATGTGAACATGTTGAGTGGTGATGTTATAGATCTCACCAACACAGTCAACACGAACATAGACAACATAGCGATCAACACAAACAACATCAACATATTGAGTGGAGATGTGGAAGATCTAAAAGAATGTTGTGATGACAGCATGAAACTCGACGATCTTGGCATGCATGCGGTGTTGCTCACTGGTGCTCAGAGCATATCTGGTGAGAAGCTGTTCAAAGACACATTAACAGTGGAAACCACAGCAGTCATAGGTGAAAATGTGACTGTTGGTGAGGGAGACACAGTATTTTCAGTTTGTGCTGATGAGAATGGCATGAATCATGTGATATTACATGAGATAATAGTAGATCCTGCTGACATGTCAGTGTTACCAGATGGCGCTATATACGCTTTAGAGGTGACTGATCCACGAGATGGAATTGGTCTGATCAAACAATTATACGTAAAATGACTCTAGACAAAAGACTTGACATCCGCGATAAGTGCTTGGAGGTCAACCAAGTCGACGGGTGTCTGGTGATCAAAGCCGGCAAGCGAGTTGTTGGTGAATCGTTCATCATGTGTGTTGAAGGTGATGAACGCATCTTGCGTGACGCTTTTGATGAATATCTCGCCACTGATGTGTTCAATCATTATGTTCGTTGCCGAGACATAAACTATTTAAGAGACACCACCACAAAAGACTTCACACAACAGGAAATCCTCGGTGTTGAGTGTAATTTTATACACACTGATCCAGGTGAGCAAGCGAAATTAAGAGTTGATGCTGGTACACAAGTCGCAGAGATAACCACATCAGTACAAGGCACGTCTTCTGAACCGATATTCACGTTTGGTGATGACAACAACACCATTCAATTCACCAAACCAGAGACAAAAAAGGTTCAGATTGATGGAGTGTGGTTTTTCGTCACATTTGTGTCATTTCACACCGCGGTTTTCACCATCGATCGAATTGCAGACACGTTGATACCAGAAGGTAGTCAAGCTGCTGTCGATGATTACATTGGAGAGTTGGTAGTTGACGACCGGTCGGTACCAGAATCCACCATACTGTTCGGTCGAATTGATGAGCAAATAGGTGAGATTGTGATGGCAATCGAGACACCACCAGACGAGATGATATACAAAACATTGTTTGATGAGCTGATAGGAGAGATGGTGATCGCGGACCGATCCTTGGATTTCTTCGGACCTACAGACGCTAGAATATGTGACATACCACTAATAGACCCATCTCCATCAGTAACTCCCAGCATCACACCAAGCATCTCAATCTCACCCACAATCACTCCGAGCATCACAGTGTCTCCGAGCATCACTCCTAGTGTCACCATCACCCCTACACCCAGCATCACCATCACACCAAGTGTCACGATCACACCATCAATCACACCATCAATCACCATATCTGCGACCCCTACACCCAGCATCACCATCACACCAAGTGTCACGATCACACCATCAATCACTCCGACTATCACTCCGACTCCCTCAGTCACACCTCCTTTTTGGTTTGACGAGTACGAACCATGTCCTCCACCACCAGAACCAGAACCAGACTGGACACCTTACTGGTTCAACGTGTATGAGCCATGTGGAGACATGCCAGATCCATTGACTCGCACCAGTGATGAGCTGGATCAAGAAAAAATCTGGAAGGATGTGTACGAACCGTGCGATTCATAAGCAAATCAATAAATAATTATATCTCATGAGCAAAAAGAATTTTTACATACCTGGTCGACCCACATACATATACCATAACAACGTTTGTTATAGAAAAACAGAAGAGCGTACATATGATTCCGGTACAATTTGGCAAGAGGGAGATGTTGACAGAGTCAGCACCACCAAAGACGATTTTATCGACACAGGTAAAGCGATCTGGATTCAGAACAGCTGTGAGGAGTGCAGCACACCTGGTGGTATTCAAATGATATCGGTGGATTGGGTCGCAGCAAGCATCACGATCAACCCAGATGGTCAACCATTATCAAATCCAGCGTTAGGTAGTGATTTCTTTCACATCATGCCTCTCCGGCAACAGGATTTCATACCCGGTCAAGATGATCATGATGGAGACGGTGATGATGACAGTCTCATCGGTCCTGGTCTGGTAGCATCTATAACAATTGGCGAAATTGACTCATTTGCTGATGTGTATGGTGCGATCACACCGATCAAGCTTGGTGTGTCACCACCTGAAGCCGGACGAGTCGATCCATTGTCCGCAGTTGATGGGTTTTATCGAATTGAGTCAGACACATTGTTTAGTGTTTACATGGAAGTGGATCCAGAAGATGTTGAGATCCTTCCAGGTCATCCAGAATATGATTATGACAACAACGATCTGGATATATACTCCGTGCGACCAGCAATTGATGGTGGTGGTGTCAAGATGACTGTCGATATATTAAACGCGTTTGATCAAATGATACCTGGACAAGAGTACAACCCCAGCCCCACCGCACCATCCATCCATGAAGTTTTCGATGAACCGGCATTTTACGCCATCCGTCCGCATGGTTCTGATCTGAACGGCAGTATACAAACCGGTGTGACATTATCCAACAACACATTCATACAAGTGTCTGGTGCTGATAACTGGGCAGAAGAAGAGCGATTTGAAGGTTCTGTAACGGTTGATTCCGGGCGGGTTGGGTTGTATGATGTGTGGAAAAAGCTCAAAGCCGGAGGAGACGCAAACAATCCAGCCGATTGGGAAGGCGAAGAAGGTCAGTACAAATGGAACACCTCCGGAGCCAGATTGTTTCAGTTTATGGCCATTCCGGCAGCACCGGATGGAACTTGGGACAATTTACCCACAGGAAATCCCTAAAAACACTTTATTTCAACCTAGCATAGATTAAATATAAATAACCATGGCAGTCAACAATACATACACAGAGCAGTTCGATTGGTTCAACTTGTCACCACACAAAGTCGAAACCAATGGAACGGAAAATTCAATCAAAATAATCAACGATTACTGTAAACAAGATTTCAATTACGATGCAGAAAACGGAGCCGGTGGCGCAACAGAATCATCTGGTTCTGGTCAAAACAACATCGCGTACAAAAACTGGAAAAACGTCAATTTAGGTTTGGGTCCAATGTGTGGTTACGAGAACCCTGTGATTGTTGGTCAATGCCGCCAGACGGTAGTCGATGTGAAAGACCCTGACGGTGGACCCACCGGGGGAAATTTTCAAGGAGATCCAACTTCTCATCCAGGAACCACCAGCTGGTTCCAAGGAGTTGACTCTGGAGACTTTCAATCTGATGGCCTGATCATGATGCCACACACGTGTTACTCCGCTGACAAAGCCAACATGAAATGGCATCTAAACACCACCCACGGACATGCTTGGTACTCTAGCCCTAGAGGTGGCGTGTGGGAGAACAGCCAATCGAACGTGATACAATATCACGTGCCTGGTGGTCTGGCACCAAACACTTGGATGCCCTTGGTCGCTTGGGAACCTTACATGTCACATGACTCTCAGCCTGTTGGCCTCGGGCATCACTGGTTGAAAGATTCACCTGTGGAGAATTACTGGGAACACTACGCCGATCAAGCGGTAAACACAGCCGGTCGTCCAAGACGTAGTCCGCATCAACGCATACACAGTCTTCGAGCAGCACCTCATGGAGAAACTGTATGGGATCAATATGATGTTCAAACATCTCAGAACTGGCAAGACACCAACGGTGCCGTGCAATATGATCATTACGCACGGTCGGGGCAGTACAGTCGCTACAAATCAAATCATTATCCAGTAGTGTGGTGGTATGCACATGATGGAATCGGAAACGCCATGATCATCTCGATCGCCCAGTTGTGGAGCAATACTCATAACATTAGTGGAACTGGGTACAATGGACATTGGGGTGTGGGAGGAGAAGATCAAAAACATGGTCAAAATCCCAAAGGTTCTGGAATGTATTTACACAAACCACCAAGCGCACTAGTAACAGCAACTGAAAATGGAATCGCACAATTACAAGAATGGGCAAACGCGCAAAACACCACATGGGTGTACACTGGTGCGAGTCAATTATTAAGATCCGATTGGATTACAAGCTGCGGAATGACAGCAACGCATGCTGGTCATTATTCCGGCCAGGCGTACTCGTTCACAGCTGGTCATCGTCCGGAGATAGTTCACGGGTTGACACCTTTTGGCACCTCCGGAAACGGTAAAGTTGATTTCAGTGAACCAACCAATTTATACATACACAGATATGACGCTCATGAACAAATCCTCGCCGGTCGTCCTTTGACGAGTTACAAGCTAGGCAACCTGGTCAAAACAAACGCCCGTAACGCTTGGTTCAACGGCCATGCCCGCGGGCAGAATTACAATATCGTGAACAGGTCCGCTAGTTATGCGACCCCACAAAACGGCCCACACATGCGAGCCGACTTGTCCATGATGGCGATTGCCGCCAGTGAAGTGAAAACCGGTGATGGTACTGGTGGTCAAACTGGTCCGGTGAG
>MDTB01060022.1_pt1 | contig 11295 bp, 13 predicted proteins | sample 811161 | NCBI WGS metagenome assembly MDTB01 (sample SAMN05326650, study PRJNA326480) | marine metagenome | isolation source: seawater | place: Mediterranean Sea | collected 2009
GTAAATCCATCTGTTGTTTTCAAAAAACCGTTTGAAACAATTCCTGTAATGATAGCTAGAATTAAATAAATGTAACCTGAGTATAAACTTATGTTTTTCATTTAAATTTTTGCAAACTGACCACCATCTTTATATCTCCGTAACCATTTTTTCATTGCTTCTTCAACATCAGATGGGTTTATATCTAAATCTTTTAATGTGAGATAATTATTCGAAACAACATTATCCGCCTCAGATAAAATTTCACATTGATCTTTAGTAAGTATTGGCGGAATTGGCAAAAGATCTGTAATTGTACTTTGTATTTTTGCTAAAGGCATTGGCATCTCAACTACAAATCTTTTTTTATTTATCGTGTTCAAAATTGATTTAACCATATCCCCGAAACTAATGATTTTAGGTCCACCTATTTCGTAAATTTTTCCCTCGTTATTTTTTGTTTCAATTGCTTGAACAATAGCATCGGCAACATCTGAAACTAAAATGGGTTGAAATTTATATTTAATACCAACTACTGGAATGACTGGAAGAACACTCAATTTAGAAAATAAATTTGTAAAATTATCTTCTGTTCCACAAACAACACTTGGTCTTATCACAACTGTATTTTTAAAATTTTCTAGAGCTTTTATCTCTCCTTGGTATTTTGATTTTTGATAAAGCGACTTAGAGTTTTCACTGGCTCCAATTGCGGACACATGGATAAATTTCTTCACATCTGACTCGTTACATATTTTAGCTACTGTGTCTGGTATGCTTGTATGTATATTGTAAAACTTCTGTTTTCTATTTTCATAAAGAATACCTATCAAGTTAATTACGATATCAGAGTTTTTAATAGCTTCTTTTAATTCTAAAAAATTATTTGAATTCCAATTTATAAGCTCTATTGAACCTGGTGTAGCTTGTGTCTTCAAATAACCCTTTTGAAAAGCTTTTCTTGTTGAAATAATGCATCTATAGTTTTTCCTGGTCAAATTCCTGACAAGATATCTTCCTATAAATCCTCCACCACCTAAAATTGTGCAAATATGATTTTTCATGGTAATTAGAATACTTATATATGAAAATAACGAAGTTTAAAGGCGACATAACCCCAGAAATAACTAGCTCATTTAAAAACAGTATCGCAATAGATACCGAAGCAACAGGTCTTCAGATACCAGAGCGTGATAAGTTAAGCTTGATACAAATTTGTGATGAAAATAAAAACGTTTTCATTATTCAACCTAATAAAGAAAACTTTAAAGCCCCTAATTTAGTTTCAATTTTAGAGAACGAAAAAATTTTAAAAATAGGACATTTTCTAAGATTTGATAAAAATGCATTGGAATATTTTCTAAAATGTAAAATTAAAAATATATTTGATACTAAAATCGCTTCAAAGATCGTAAGAACTTATACTGATAGCCACGGGTTAAAAAATTTAGTTCAAGAGTTCTGTAATAAATCTTTAGATAAAAGACAAGGTAGCAGTGACTGGAATAAAGATATTGATGAGCTTACAGATAAACAACTAGAATACGCAGCAAATGATGTAATTTATTTACATAAGATAAAAAACGAATTAGAAAAAATGCTTATCCGCGAAAAGAGAATGGATATCTTTAATAATTGTTTAGCTTTTTTAGAAACAAGAGTAGAGTTAGATCAAAATGGATTTAAGTTTGATATTTTTGAGCATTAATGGATAAAAAAAACTACATAACTTTAGCAAAAAAAGCTGCAAGTATTCAAATAAACGAATTAAAAAAAATAAAAAAAATTTTTAATAGTTCATATATTAATGCCGTAAAATTAATAATGAACTGCAAAGGAAAAATAATTTTTTCGGGAGTAGGAAAAAATTCATATATTTGTAAAAAAAGTGCCGCAACTTTTTCTAGTATAGGTATTCCAAGCTTTTTTGTTGACCCAACAGGAGTATCTCATGGAGACGCAGGGCAAATTGAAAAAAAAGATTTATTGGTAATAATCTCTAATTCAGGAAATACAAGCGAACTTGCTAATCTTCTAAAATTTGCAAACAGAAATCGAGTAAAAATTATTGGAATAGCTTCTAATAAAAATAGTATGTTGCTTAAAGCTAGTGATATCAAAATTTTTTATCCTCGGTTAAAAGAGTCTGATCCAAATAATATTGTTCCTACTACTTCTACATCTTTTGTAATGTTGTTTTGTGACTGTTTAGCAACAACAATAATGAGTATAAAAAAATTTACTAAAGAAAAATTTTTTCTTTATCATAAGGGAGGAAATTTAGGCGCAACTTTAAGACTTGCTAGAGATATAATGATTAGCGGAAAAAAAATGCCAATTATTGATTGTAAGAAGAAATTTGAAAACGCAGTTAAAATAATGAATGAAAAAAAACTTGGAATTGTAGTAATTACAAAAAAAAATTTTATCAAAGGATTAATTACAGATGGAGATTTAAGAAGACTTTTAAACAGTTCTAGTAAGAAAAAGACTAATCTAGAAGTAATTACAAAAAACTATCCATTGGTAATTAATGAAAGTATGTCTGCTTCAAAAGCATTGGCCATAATGAATAAAAAAAAAATCACAAGCTTATTAGTAGTATCTGATAAGGATTTCAAAAAACAAAATAAAAAACTTAAGGGTATTATTCATATACACACTCTTTTACAAAATGGATTGTAATGGTTGATAGAAAAAAAAAACTAAGATTTGTTCAAATTAGTTTACTTTTAATAGGTGTAATAATTGTTTTGTTTACTTACTTGCAAAAAAATAAAAACATTGAGCCAAGCATTATTTCTAAAGAAACAAAAATTATAATAAACGATAGCTTATTAAAAAAAAATGAGAATAATAGTGACGTATTTTATGACATTTCCTACAATGGAATCGATTTAGCTGGAAATAGATATATTTTAAAATCTAAGGAAGCTAAAAATTTAAAATCTCAACCAGAAACTGTATATATGAAAGAGGTTAATGCTATTTTTTATTTTAAAGATGAAACAATTTTAAAAATTCAATCAAAAAAAGCTATTTATAATAATAAAACCCTCGACATAAAATTTGAAGGATCTGTGGACGCAAGATATGAGGGAAGTAAATTATTAGCTGAAAAAGCGGAATACTCTAATTCAAAAAGTTTTTTAAAAATCTCAGATAATGTAAAAATCCAAGATGTGAGAGGTGAAATATTCGCAGATAATCTTTTTTTTAATTTAAAAAACCAAACGTTGGATATAAGCTCCTTTGATAATAAAAAAGTAAACGCTAATATAAATATTAATGAAAAAAAATTTTAGAATACTTAAGTTTAAAAATGATAGGCCTATATTTGAAGTTAAAAATATAAGCAAGTCTTTTAATGGAAGATCAATTTTAAAAAAAATTTCTTTAAAAGTTTATCCTGGGGAACTTGTATCTTTATTTGGCCCTAATGGAGCAGGAAAGAGTACTCTTTTCAATATTGCTATTGGTGCTGAAAATGCTGACAGTGGAGAAATATTTATCAATAAAAAAACCAATTTTAGAAATTCCCATTCATCTAAGAACAAAGCAGGGTTTAGGATATTTGCCTCAGACTAGATCGTTATTTAATATGTCAACTTACGATAATATATTTGGATTATGTCAACTGCATATTCAAGATCCTCAAAAACAAAAAGATGAAACTGAAAGACTGCTAGATGAGTTTAATCTTCAACATCTAAGATCATTAAATGCGTCTGTTCTGTCTGGGGGCGAAGCCAAACGACTACAATTAGCAAGGGTGATGATCAATAAGCCTAAAATTATATTAATTGATGAAATTTTTTCAATGGTAGATCCAATAGTTGTGCAAGAAATGCAAAAATATATTTTAAAAATCCAGTCTATGAATGTTGGGTGTATATTGACAGATCATAACTTTTCAACTTTATTTGATCTTTCTGACAGAAATTATTGTATTTCTGATGGGTCAATTATCGCTGAAGGAACAAAAAATGATCTTCTAAAAAAATTCTGAAGCAATTAAAAGATATTTTGGTACTAGCTTCGATTTTTAAAAATGTCATATAAAGATTATTCTGTAAATCTAAAATATAAAATTAAACCCTTTAATAAAGTAATAACAGTCGATTCTGATAAGTCATTGTCAATTAGAAGTTTTTTAATTGGATCAATTAGTAATGAAATTTCCTATGCAAATAACGTTTTAGAGTCAGAAGATGTCTTTAGCACTATAAGAGCTTGTAAAAAACTTGGTATTAAAATCATTAAAATTAAACCAAAAAGATACAAAATATTTGGCAAGGGTTTAGGATCATTTTATGCCAAGAAAAATACCTATATAGATTTTGGTAATTCTGGGACCTTAGCTAGATTATTAATTGGTATTCTTTCTACTACTCCAAATATAATTTTAAAAGTGGGGGGAGATCATTCTCTTAATAAAAGAAATATGAAAGAGTTGATAAGTATAATGGGAAAATTTGGTGCTAATTTTTTTCCAAAAATAGATTTAAGTTTCCTTTAAAAATTATTTCTTCTCCAATGCCGGTTGGTATAAATTATAAAGCAGGAGTTTCAGCTCAAATTAAATCAGCTGTCATTTTTGCTGGGCTAAATAGCAATGGGATAACAAATATTCTAGAACAAAAAAAAAGCCGTGATCACACAGAAAATTTACTCAAAGACAATAGCCAATCAATTATAATTAAAAATGGTGTAAAGAAAAAAATTGTCGTAATCGGAAAAAAAAATTTAAAACCTATTTACACCGAAATACCAGGAGATGTTTCTTCATCAGCTTTTTTTTCTGCACTCACTATAATGAGTAAAAATTCCCAAATAAAAATAAAAAATGTTGGTCTTAATCCAACAAGAACTGGTTTTTATCAACTATTAAAAAAAGTAAATGCTAATATAAAGTTTTATAATTTGTATAAAAAGAACGATGAATTACGCGCAGATATTTTAGTAAAAAGTTCAAAAGTTAGACCATTGATAGCTAAAAGTGAGTATTACGTAAATTCTACAGATGAATATCCAATATTATTTGTCATTGCAGCGCTCACTAAAGGTGTGTCAATATTTAAAGGTATATCAGATCTAAAAAATAAAGAAAGTGACAGAATAAAAGAAATGCAAAAAGTGTTAGAACAAGTTGGAATTAACTCAACAGCTAGCAAAGGAAATATAAAAATTTTTGGAAAAGGTATGTTTGATGCTTCTGATAAAAAAATTTATGTCCCTAATTTAGGAGACCATAGAATTTGTATGGCCACTTTTGTTCTTGCATTATTAACTGGTGCTAAAGCAAAAATTAAAAACTTTAATACAGTAAACTCCTCATCACCATCCTTTCTAAAAACTATGAAAAAATTGGGAGCTAAATTTGAAATTAAATAATAAATCATTGCAAATTTCTTGTGATGGTGGCGCAGCTACAGGAAAATCAACAGGTGGTAAACTAATTTCAAAAAAATTTAATTTGAAATTTTTATCATCTGGTTTGCTTTATAGGTATGCTAGTTATTTAATTTTGAAAAAAAAACCAAAAAATAGAATTATTTTTTTGAAGAAGAAGTTTAAACAACTCAATTACAAAAAACTTGAAAAAATTAATTTACATTCTCAAGATATTTCAGAATATACTTCAATAATAGCAAAAATAAAAAAAATACGCTCAATATTAAAAAAGTTCCAAATTGACTTTTCAAAAAAAAATAAGAGATGTTGTATTGAAGGAAGGGACATTTCGACAAAAATTCTTCCAAAGTCAGATTTAAAATTTTTCTTTATTTGTAATCTTGATACAGCGGCAAAAAGAAGGTTTAAAGAACTTAAGAATATTGACAAAAAAATTAAATTCATAAATGTGAAAAAAGCCCTTAGAATTAGAAATATTTCAGACTTAAATAGAAAGAACTCCCCTTTACTTCGTCACCGAGATTCGATAGAAATCGACACCAGTAAATTAAATAAACAAGCGATGCTCACAAAAATGTCATTGCATGTAAAAAAAGTTTTAAAAGAAAAATATGGACGTAAAACAAGACGAAAGAACTAATAACTCAAATTATAAAGAGTTCCAATCTTTATTGGATCAAGATTTCAAAGATAGAAAGCTTGTAGAAAACGAAATAATTAAAGCTACTGTATCCGAAATTACTAATAATTACGTGGTTGTAGATTGTAAAGCCAAAATGGAAGGCATGATTCCCGTTGATGAGTTCAAATATAACGATGAGTTATCTAAATTAAAAGTTGGTTCAAAAATAGACGTATTTCTTGAACGAATTGAAAGTTTTAAAGGTGAGATCATTATATCAAGAGATAAAGCTAGAAAAATGGCTGCGTGGCGGAGAATGGAAAAAAGTTTTGAAAAAAAAGAGGAATTTACAGCTTATATAACTGGAAAAGTAAAAGGAGGTTTTATAGCCACTGTTGAAAATTTACCATGTTTCATGCCATCTTCTCAAATTGATGTAAGGCCTCTTAAAAAATTTGATCATCTTATGAACACTCCTGTTAAAGTAATAGCAACTAAAATAGACAAAAATAGGGGAAACGTCTGCGTATCTAGACGGGCTGTTTTAGAAAAGAGTAAAAATGCTGTAATTGCTGAAGCAATAAAAAATATTAAAGAAGGTGATGTAATTGAGAATGCTTTAGTAAAAGCTACAACAGACTGGGGAATATTTTTAGACATTAATGGATTGGATGCTCTACTTCATGTATCGGATCTAAGCTATGGTAGGGTAAAGAAACCATCAGACCTAGTTTCTATTGGTGATAAAATAAAAGTTAAGATAATCAAAATCGATCCTGAGACAAATCGTGTTTCTGCATCAGTTAAAGCGTTAACTGAGAACCCCTTTGATAATTTAGAGAAAAAATATAAAATTGGTGAAATTTACGAAGGCACTGTGACAAAAATAATGGATTATGGGTGCTTTGTTAAAATAGAGGAAGGAATTGAAGGATTAATACATAGTTCTGAATTAGACTGGTCAAACAAGAATATAAAACCTGGTCAAGTGCTTTCCGTTTCACAAAAAATAAAATTTAAAATAATTAATATAGATAAAGAGACTAAAAGGATTTCTCTATCTCACAGAGCAACCTTAGATAATCCTTGGGAAAAAGTTAGGAATAAATTAGGGGAAGAGGTAAAAATTAAAATCACTAATGTTACTGATAAAGCTATTTTTGGTGAGATTTTAGACTTAAAGTTACAGGGAATGTTACATTACAAAGAAATTTCCTATCAAGAAAATATTGAAAATCTTAAAAATTTTAAAACAGGTGACTTAATGAATGTAAAAATAGTTGAAATTAAAAATGATAAGATAAGATTTTCAAAAAGAGCACTTGAAGATGATCCATTAAAATGGTTTGCAGACAATAATAAAAAAGTAGGTGACGTAATTACCACAAGGGTACACGAAGTTTTGAAAACTGGAGTTAAAGTTTCAATTGATAAAAATAAGAAACTAGTTGTAACTATAAAAAAAACAGATCTAGCAAAAGACCCATCCGATCAAAGGCCAGAAGTTTATAGCAAAGAGAACGCTCTTGACGCAAAAATTATTGAACTAGATTTAAAAAACAGAAGAATTAAATTAAGCCCGAAATCTGCTCAGTTAGATGAAGAAAAGTCTCTAATCGCAAAATTTGGTGAAGGAGCAACAAAATCAGGGGCGACATTAAAAGGTATTTTTGAAAAAGCAATTGGTAAAAAAGGTGGGAAAGATAAATAATTGTCTCGTAAAAAGCTTATACAGCAGCTTAAACAAAAAAACTCTCAACTTAATCAATCTGAATTAACCTCAATCATAGATATTTTTACTGAAAGTATTTCTGAGGCTTTAAAAAAAGGTCATTCGATCGAAATTCGTGGCTTAGGAAGATGGAATTGTAAGACCATCAAAGAAAATTTCAATGCGCGAAACCCTGCAACTAATGAATTATTATATAAACCTGAACGTACAAAAATAAGATTTAAGGCTTCAAAAAAATTAAGTAAAATTATTAACAAATGAAAAAAAAAAAAATATTTATAGCTTTAGATACCACAAATTTAAAAAAAACTAGAAAAATTATAAATCAATCACAAACCAAAAAATTAAAAATTGGATATAAATTTGGATTAGAATTTATGAACTCAAAGAGGGGGAGAAATTTTATTTCAACTTTAAAAAATAAAATAATTTTTATTGACTTAAAATTACACGATACAGTAAATACAATGATATCTGCTGTAAAAGCATTAAGTGATTTAAAGATAAATTACCTTACGGCACATATATCATCAGGTTTAGCTGCCCTCAAAGCTATTAAAAAAATTGCGGGATCAAAAAAAATTATTGGAGTAACAGTTCTAACTTCATTAGATAATAAAGATCTTAAGTTAATTGGTTTCGATAAATCTTTAACAAACTTGGTAATTCATCAAGCTAAATTAGCCAAAAAAGCTAAACTAGATGCAATAGTATGCAGTCCTTACGAAGTAAATATTGTTAGAAAAATATTTAAAGGTGAAATAATTACACCTGGCATTCAAATCGGTAAAAAAAATTATGATCAAAAAAGATCAATGGAGGCAAGTAAAGTTAAATCAGATTGGCTCGTTATTGGTAGATCAATAACTCGCGGAAATATAAAAAAGAATATTCAAAAACTTATTCTTCAGTTTAAATAATGAAATTAAAGATTTGTGGTTTAAATCCAATCAGAGACGTACAGCTTTGCATAAATCTTAACGTAGAATATCTTGGATTTGTTTTTTATGAGAAATCTCCAAGAAATATAAACTTCATAGAATTGGACAATCTAAAAAAATATAATAAAAAAGATTCATCTTTTGTAGCTGTTAGCGTAAACCCCTCAAATGATTTCATCAAAAAAAAAATTATTGGAAACTTTGATTATATTCAGCTTCATGGAGATGAAAATAAAAACAGGGTTTATGAAATTAAAAATCTAGGTATAAAAATTATTAAAGCTATAAAAATAAAAGAAAAAAAAGATATTGCCTCATATAAAAATTTTGTAGATATCGCAGATCTAATATTGTTTGACTCAACATCAATGGAAAAATCACAAAGTGTTCCTGAAAATTTACTATCTGAACTTCCTAAAGGTGATAAATTCGGCTTAGCTGGTGCAATCAACTCTGAAAATATTCTAAGATATTGTCAATTAGGGTTTAATTTCTTAGACTTATCTTCAGGGCTGGAAAGAGAAAATTTAAAAGGATACAAAGATCATCTTAAAATTAAAAATTTAATAAATAAAATTAATGAACCTAAGAATTAGAAAAAATATAGATTTAATAGACCAACATGATAAAAACTTTATGTATGGAGGAAGATTTGGTGGAAACTTTATACCTGAAACCTTAAAAAAACCTATAGACGACTTAACTAAATTATTTTCAAAATTAAGAAAAAATAAAAAATTTCTTATTCAAAGAGATCATTATTTTAAAAATTATGTAGGAGCGCCTACACCTTTTATAAAGTTAGAAAATCTTACTGATCATCTTGGTGGGGCTCAGATTTATGCAAAAGTAGTGTCGGAAGCTAATGGCGGAGCTCACAAAATATATAATGCTACCGTTCACTGTCTTATAGCTAAAAAAGCAAGAAAAAAATTTATCGTTGGTGATACAGGCGCTGGTTATGCGGGAAAAATGCTATCAATGGCTGCTAAAAAATTTGGTCTTAAGTGTAAAATTTTTATGGGAGCTAAAGATATCAAAAGGCAGAGGCCTAATGTTGAAGCAATGAAGAAAAATGGAGCAGAAATTGTTCCAGTTACAACAGGAAGTCAAACTTTAGTCGATGCAGTAAGTGAGTGTATGAGATACTGGGTATCGAATTGTGATACAACACACATGTGTGTTGGTTCTACTGTGGGACCTAACATCTTTATCAAGATATGTGCTTGGTCAACTGCTCAAATATCTAGGGAATTAATACAACAAGTTAAAGAGGAATTTGGAAGAATACCAAATAAATTGAAGCTAATTAATTGTGTTGGAGGTGGAAGTTCTGCTGCTGGTTTTTGGAATGAATTTATGAATACAGATGCCGAATTTATAGGTGTCGAAGCAGGTGGGCCTAAAAATAGCAAACTACATGCAGCACCGTTAACTAATGGTTCAAAAATTGGCATTCTTCACGGAGCTGCCCAATATGTTATTCAAGACAAAGAAGGGCAAATAGGGTCGACGGAGTCTATTTCAGCAGGTTTAGACTATCCTGGTATTTCACCGCTACATTGTTTTTTAAAAGATACAAAAAGGGCAAAATATACTTCTGCAAGTGATGAAGATGCTCTTAAAGCTTATCAATTAGTTTCTAAACTTGAAAATATTTCACCTTCTTTAGAGCCCTCTCACGCTTTTGCAGAAGCTATCAAAATTGCTCCAAAATTAAAAAGTTCAGAAGTTATAATAGTTAATTCATGTGGAGACAGTCTTAAGGATAAAGACATCATAAAACAAAAATTAGGTTCTTACATCAGATGAAATCTAAAATCGCAGAAGTATTTGAAAATTGTAAGAGAGAAAAAAGAGCTGCTTTAATTACGTACACTGTTGCAGGAGATAATACTAAAAATAATTCATTAAAAATTCTTACTAAAATTTCTCAGCATGCAGATATTCTAGAACTTGGCTTCCCACACAATACTCCAATTGCTGACGGTGGTCAGATACAAGGAAGTTCACATAGAGCTTTAAAAAATGGCATAAAACTTAAAGATGTTTTTCAAATTGTTAAAAAATTTAAAAAATTAAATCCTTCTAAGCCACTAATACTAATGGGCTATTACAATCTTATATATCAAAATGGGGAAGGTAATTTCTTAACAACCTGTAAAAGTTCAGGTGTTGATGGTCTTATAATTGTTGATCTCCCTTATCCAGAAAATAAAAATTTTGCGAATAAATGTAAAAAAAAAGGTATTAACTTCATTCAGCTATTGTCACCTACTACTTCAAAGAAAAGAATGAAAAAAATCGTAAAAGATTCTCACGATATGATCTACTATATATCGATGCTTTCCACTACTGGGGGCAAGCTTAAAGTATCTCCAAAAAAAATACTTGATAATTACAATGAGATAAAAAGAATCAATCCTAAGAAAAATCTTGTAATAGGCTTTGGGATAACAGATAAGACAATATCTTCCTTAAAATCAGCCAACGGACTAGTAGTTGGTAGTATGTTGTGTAAAACTATTACTAATTCACTCAAAATGAGACAAAATCCTGTCACAAAGTTAGATAAAGTTGTGTACAATCTAAAAAAAAAAATTATA
>MDTB01061997.1_pt1 | contig 11295 bp, 6 predicted proteins | sample 811161 | NCBI WGS metagenome assembly MDTB01 (sample SAMN05326650, study PRJNA326480) | marine metagenome | isolation source: seawater | place: Mediterranean Sea | collected 2009
AAAACATTAGATTATCTACTGGAAGAGCTTGGCGAAAATGAAAACCAGAAACCTGTAACAAAGATAATAAAAAATCATAATGATTTTTCGAACTTATGGATTACTCGAAGTGACAAGGATTCTAAAAGATTTATGTTCTCTTTTGATTTAAGATCTTTCTTGTTGAAAGAAAGTTCTTTTCCTGTATTATATTCTAAAGATCAGATCGCTCGTGAATTGCTTCAAGGCGGAGAACTAATAGCGGATTTTGAAACTGCCAGTGTCAAGTATATCTGTGTTAAGCGCCGTCAAGTTGAATTTGAGTCCTATACCTCTGATAATGATTTGGGCACCCAAACTAGAAATAAAGAAATATCCCCCAACTATATTTTTCCTGAAGAAATAGTTACAATCCCCTCTCGAATAGATGATATTTTTTTAGAGATAAATCAAAGGTCAAATGAAAACGTTGCCTTTTACCAGGGTGTTGATACATGTTCAGATAATAGGAAGACTCAATCGCTCTCTAAATTTCAGTATGGCACAAAAGTCTCGGTCAATGATCCGTCTTTGTTATTCTTAAAAAGAGTTATGGCTGATTTGAATGATATGACCAAACAGGTTGAGAACGTTTATGATACGATTAAAAATTCTCCACAAATTAGAGTAAACGAAGAGATCCCACCTGGATCAATTAATATAAGCGGTCGAGGTTTAATAAATTTAAATGGTACAAAAAGAATAGTTCCTTTAACACTTATTGGACTTGGGCAAGTAACTGCCGACGAGGTTATATCGGATGTTATAAGAAAGTACGTTTCATATGCTGAAAAGTTTGAACTAATCGGACCTTCTCTAGTTGAGGATAGTTTAGAGACAGAGGTTGGGGGAACATTGTATTCTCTAGCAAATTCTTCAAAAGTTGAAGATATGTTACAAATAGTTTCTTCTATTGAGAAGCTTAGTTTTTCTATAGAAAGAGTCTTGAAGGCAGAATTGCCAAAAGGAATTTCGAACGAGGGAAACACAGATCCATCCGACCTAGAGCAACGTGGTTTTTTACAAACAAAGTTTTCTTTACTGGAAAAAGAACACTTCTTTTCCGAAGTTATAGAATATGGCACCCTATATCAAACTGGGTATGATTATATCGCTGCTGATTATAACACCTCTGCTTTGGGTTTGCCAGAATATTCCAGGGCATCTTTCCAAAGCAGATTTTTGGAAGAGTTTAATAAGTACTTCGGAGAATATCCAGACGACGGTCAGCCCTCTAGGATAATTGACAGCACAGAAGGAACTTATGGTAACTCAACCCTAAGATACTACACACCAAAACTTATAAAAATATTTGGGAAAGACACCATAAATCAGCCAACTTACTTAAATCAAGACTCAAATTCTGCAAACTACGATATTGATCAATATGCCTCGTTGTTTTTAGATATATGTAAACTTAAAAAACAAAAAGATATAAACTCTCCCTTTCTTGCTATTGAAAAGCAGGACATGGGAAGTTCGCTTGAAGAAGCACTAATGAGAGAGAATTGTGTGATAACTGATAGTATTTCTCCAGAGTTTGAAACATACGAAATTGGTAAGAAGAAAAGAAAGCCTGCTGGAAAACAAAAGAAGATAACCATAAATACAAAAAACAATTTTGAAGTTTCCCCGGACCTATTCCAGACATTCCTCGGCGGCGCAGCAGACAAGAGTGATGATACTAAGGATTATTTCAAGGTGTCTGATTCACCATTTAAGCCAAAGAACTTTGGAATTGTTTCCGCCACTGATAAGAGTGCAAACAAAGATCCAAAAAAAGCTTTGCCTCCCACTAAATTAATGTTTAATATATTGGCTGACCTACAGATAAACCCTATAGAAAACGACGAAGTGATGTATGAAAAAGAGACATTCAATTCTTTGATAAACGCTAGTAAAAATATTGAAATAACAGCAAAAAATGTTAAGTCTATTATAGAAGGTGACTTAGCTGAAATACCGAATCAGTTTAAATCAATGTTTGTGATAGCCAACGTAGCACAACAGATGTCCTTGGGATCAGGGTTTGATGCTACCAGATTTATGCTGAAGGACCAGGATGTATCAACTATAGATAAAGTCATAACAAATATCTATGCAGGAGACTCTTTTCCTCCTTATAAGAACGCAAAAGACCCGATGAAAGTATATGCTAAATTCTTGACTTTCTGGATGAATTATAAACAGATAGCTGTTATTGAGTATTTGTCTGGTTTCGATGATCTACAATCAAATGGTGTTTCATTAAGATCTGATTCAACAGATAAACGTGCTCTTCCGGTCTGGAAAAAGTTTACTGTAGATTTTTATCGTGACAATGCGGACAGAAAGTTTTTGTGCCGAATTAGAAACCTAAGCCAAAATGATTTGGAGACAACCACAAATATACCCGTTGACTATGTTGATTTGTTAGACCTACCTATTTATAACAAGTATTTTATACTAGCACCAGAGGAAGGTTAGAATATGTCTGATCCACAAGTAACCGAAGAAGAGCTACGCAATGCTGAGGATGCTCGCATCCGGGAGATTAGAGAGCAAACCGAACTGAGTGCAAGAGCCGTCGAAGAGATTTTGGCTGTCTTAGATGTAGAAAGTTCTAGGGCTAGGATAAGCGACCAAAGAAGTCTAATGAACAGATATCCAAGCAATAGTTTGTTTAGAAATTCAATATTCCAAACATCTCCTGGAAATGCATCAAGGTACGAAGAAGTTGCAGGAGAAAATATTGTTAGCGGACAGGGAACAGTAAATCCAGAGAATCAGTTCGGTTTCGCTCAAGATGGTCTTGATAGTCAGTTCGTGGCAAATTCTGCCGAAATGGATCCTATCAGGTTATGGTTTAAACTAGGAGAGGACATAGGACCTGACCCTTCAAATTTTTATAGATCAACCGCTCTTGGGGTCGATAGTAACACGAACAGGAGGTGGACATATGAACCTGCTGGTTCTGTAAACATAATATGGAATCTTCCTGGTAACAGACGTGTTAGTGAAAATGGTCAAAGAACCCGAAGGTGGTCTAAAACAAATGATAGCCCAACGGAACAAGAGTACGATGACTCTGCACTCCAGTGGTCTTTAGCAGTCAATCATGTTGGGGGTCAAAACGATCAGCCAGTTTATGCTTTAACGGAACCTTATAAGGCTTGGGATGTCAACGATCCCAATAAAAAACCTTTAAGAAAACAATTGGTGTTTAAGAATAGATTACCCCAAGCCCAACAGGGTAACGGAGAGACTATTTTCAATATGGCATCTGCAATGATTCGCCTAGCTTCTTTCTCAACACCAGTCGGGCAAACGCCCCAAGGATCCTCGGAATCAGTTATGATAGAGGCTCTAAAAAGTGAGAGAAATGGTTTGTATCCTGGCAGACAAGGTTCTTTAAGAAGAATGATGACTATCGCTGGGATAATTGGCAACGACCGAGCGTATGAAAAAGAGTTTAATTTTTCCAATATAGTTACGAGCTTTGGTAGGTCTAGTCCAATACTTGACGACGAAGTGGTGGATTTTAATATACCTGATTATGATGAGGACGAAGATGGAAGAAACCGCACCGCCCGCCAGCGCAGAAATGCTATTCGGTCCCGACTAGGGAGAGTATTCTGCAATAGTTATCAGGTCTATGAGTTCTGCCGAAGACTTATTACCGGCGAAGACCCTAATCTTGGAAGAAGTGCCTTCAGGCTTAATTTCGGGGAGAACAATCAGGAAAGGGCGACAAGGCTAAACGAGTTGGAAGAACTTGTTCAAAGTCTATACGGAGGCGAAAGAGACGAACGACTGGCAAACCAGCGGGGCGCAAACAATTTTGTAGACTATGAGTTTTATGACTTTAAGAACGAGTCGGTATGGTCTCGTGATAGGTTTACAGATATGATAGATCTCGCCCCTGGAAGGTTCCAAAGCCCAAGTACACGCACAAGGGAAAATCAGGTGCGGGCTGGACGTGTTGTAAGCAATGAAGATATGGGTGCTTTGCTTGACCGAGGCGGAGCTTATGTAAATCCTGAGTACTCATATTATGATGGACAATATGAATTTGCTAGCTTTTTTATGCCCGAAGCTTTATTGCCAAATATGTACATTTACAATCTTGCTACCGGAAATCAGAATGATATCCCCGTAGCAGGCTCGAATCCTGCGAACTTCCTAAGATTCCGGGGTAGTGATGGAAGAGAATCACAAAATGTAACCTCCGACGAAGAGCGCCGCCTCGGTAGACCCTCACGATTATATGATAAGCTTATAACTCTAGACCAGTTCGAAAACTTTACGTTACCTCTTTTGGGTGGTGGAGATCTAGAAGCGGACGAAAGACAATCGTTCCAAGAATATTTAAGAGACTATGCAGAGGCAGTAAAGGGTAGTAATGTCACTATTGACTTTACGAGCCAGTTAAATCAAAAGTATGTAAATCAGGCAACTCCTCCAGACGAGCTTGATATGTATGATAATTTTTATCGGCTAAGAACTTATTTTCCCATGTATATAGAGGTCGGAATTCCTTGCTATTCTCCGCTCGGGGACATAGGACAAGCGATGCTTTCTTTAGACAATCCAGAAACAGAAGAGACAGACTTCGATGTTGGTTTTACCTCAACTGGTATGATTAATAGCTTTTTGTCATCGCCGTCCACTGATCGTAATTTTACAATACGATCCTCTGGCTTAGTTGCCAGCGGCTTTGATCCAAATGAAAATTTTAGTGTAAACAGAGATAGAGACAGAACCACTCGTGCAGAAAACTTTATCCCAAGAGTTGTAAAAACAACGGCACACAACATTGGAATGAAAGTTTATGATTTTGATACTTGGATTGAAAACATGGGTGATTTAGAGAGCAGCCAAATATCAAACATATCGTTCAGAGGACCAAACAACCAAAGACTAAATCCAGTAAGATCTGGTGAATTAGAAAACATTATTGATTCTATCAAGCAAACAGCAAATCGTCTGTGTGCAGAAAGTATGGTCAAATATCAGGACCTCACAATAACAAAAGAAAAACTTGTAGCTGATTCTGAAACCATATTCTATAAGTTGATTAAGAAAGACTTTGAGTCTGGTGATGTATTGCAGAACTACTTCTTTCCGAACTCTAGTGTCGCTAGGATGATAAAATTTGTTGACACACAAATAAAGTATGGGAAAAGGTACCTCTATGAATTACATGCATTTGATGTAGTCTATGGTTCAACTTTTAGATTCCGTAACCGCTGGGCAGCATACCCAGGACCTTCGCAAAGTAACGAGTGGAACCCAGATCAAGAAGGCGCTCTTGACTCATATTCGGATGAAAGAATATCGTTTTCTTTTAATGTAGAGACCTTGCCGAACTTAAAGGTTATAGAGTATCCTATATATACATTTGGGAATACATTGTCCTTAGCCGCTGCTGCGGGACTGAATTCTTTTAGTGAGTATTTTGTACAACTTCAGGCTGGTCAATTGGGTGGAGTTTCATATCCAATCGCAGGTGTTTATGATCGCCCACCATTGGCACCCGAGGTTTCGATATTCCCATTCCAAGGAGAGAAGAATAAAATACTTTTTAATCTCAGGGAGCAAGTAGGCGAGCTTACTGCGGACAATTCGATCAAGTATATCCCCCTTATGCCAGAGGATAACGCCAAGTATAAGAGGCTAGAAGATAACCAAAGGCAGCTTGAGAACTTTACCTTGCCTCCGGGTCACCTTGAATTTAAGACGGAAGGTTTTGAAGAAATTAGAATGGCAGAAATATTTCGAACCACTAATCTTGATATGCGTGCCTCCTCTAGGGAAGACCTGTATCGATCCTTTGAAGGAAGATTGTACAAAACACTTGATATAACTTTGCCACCAGATGATCCAAGTGGAAATTATGCAAGATCTTTAGACTTTATGGACGAAATAGACTCAAATAAAGATTATTATTACACCGTAAGATTTGGTGATATGCACGGCAATTTATCAAACCCTAGCGAGATATATCGTGTTAGGATAGACTCCCAGGAGGATGGATCTTACCCTGTGATAGAGGCAGTTAATTTTAAGAAACAAAACATTAAAGCACCTGCTAAAGAGATGGTTAGGTACTTAGAGATTCAAGCGGCAGATATTCAGTCAATTCCTTATGTTGCAGCCGCCGAGGGTGATATCACCACTTCCTTAAAAAGCCTGGTTGATTATGACACAGAAAATAAGGTTGAGAACAATAAGTTTTTGATTCGAATAACTTCCAAAGATACTGGTCGCAAGATTGACATAAAAACTTCTTTTGCTTTAAAAGAGTAATCTTAATGACATGCATTTTGTAACGTGATTTTATAAATGACCAAAAACAAAATAAGGATACTACTTAATAAAGCCACACAATAGTTGTAAAAGTGAGGAAACGTAAATGGGATTTTTAGACAACAGCGGTGATATTATTCTTGATGCCGTATTAACTGATACCGGCAGAAAGAGACTCGCCGCCGCAGACGGTAGTTTTAGAGTTGCAAAATTTGCACTCGCAGATGATGAAATTGATTATGGTCTTTATAGAAACGCCAATAGTCTAGAGGGTATTCACCCAAGTGGATCTGCATACTATGATTTGAATATCTTACAGACTCCAGTCTTGGAAGCATTTACAAATAATACTTCAACAATGAAGAGTAGATTAGTTTCATATGCAAGGAATGATTTGCTCTACTTGCCCGTTATTCTTAATAACGATAAGCTTTCGAAAACTATTGACAAGAACACCACAACCTTTACAGACGTTCCGGTTGGTGGATATCTTATTACAGCCGACTATACAACCTCAGATCCAAGTACGTTTGCAACCGCAGCCGCAGCGACGGCTCCGTTCAGAACAAACATTGGAATACTAAGAGGTAATCGCACATTTGCAACATCAGGGCAGGCAATGATACTTGATCAAGGTATCGACAACGTGAACTTGTCTGTTGCTTCTCTTGGAGCTAATGACCCACTCAGAGAGACACAATATCTCATAGAGATGGATAACCGACTAGGACAAATACTTTCTCTTGACGGAACAACCGTAGCACGACCATCATTTGTAGATGATGATGATATTGCTAGCTACTATATTTCACTTAACTCCAACTCTGAATTTTTTGCAGCACCTGCGGGTAATGCACCAGGAATAGCAGAATTTAGCGTTAGTAATAATCCTGAACAACCAGCAGACACATTCTCTGTGATTGGCGACTCTGGTGGCGGAAGATACGGAACCCGTCTTGCGATGCGTATTTTAGCCAGCGAAAATCTTTCTACTAGTAACGTTCTGTTTAATGAACTTGGCGGGACTACTGCCTCGAACTATGTTACTAGTAACTCACAATTTAGATACATTGACTCAAATATAAGACTAACTGGTTTTACCACAGGTTACAGAGTGGACATTCCTGTTAGATATATCAAGAAGGTATAAAAGGAAATAATATGGCTACCTCATTTAAAACACTTCTCGGTAGTGATGTACAATCAACGAGAAACAAGCTTCATGAAGCGATCCCTGTAACCGGAACAATTACAACAGGAACATATAACGATTTAAATATTAAAAACTATTCTCATGGAATGTTTCAGAGTGTTTATGATTACCCATACCTAAGTTCTTCTGCTAATCACATTTTTGATATTACCGCAGGATATGCTGTAGGTTCTCCTCTATCTCGGTCTAGTAGCACCCAGAACAGACAAAAACTACAAATGTACAACACCCTGGCTCAGGTTTTGGTCGGTCATGATCAAACAGGAAGCATTAGAATGTTCGACGAGGACGGAGATCTTTCAGGCGGACCAAAATTAGAGGAGGCTTTCTTCTTTAACTTCTCTAGACTCCTTACCAAAGATGAAGTTCAAAAGGGTAGCTTTCGAATGGACTTCTCTCTTAATCCGACAGGGAGTAAGGGAATCGGCTTTACAAATGTAACTGCTCGTGTCTACGATAAGTTTGGCACCACAAATAGCTTTAAGACAAATTCTCCTGCTGGCGAGTATAATATACTATATGCAACTGGAACCAGCACAAGACTTCCGTTTCAAGGGGAGAAAGCTATTGGGCTTATTTATTACCAAGCCGGCATAGCTGTGCTGACATCCTCGTTATTCAAGGTTGTAGCTAGTGGTGGTATTGTTAATAATAACGTTGTCAATAACGAAACGGCTGGGCAAATTGTTATGACGACTGCATCGTCTGGTCCTGCTGGCTTAGGCGTAGAAAGACTTCTGGTTAGTTCATCTATTTCTGGCGCTGCCGATGCAATAAGAAATAGATTGCAGGATATTTACTTTACAAATACAACAGAATTAAACTCAACAATTTATTTCTGCCGAGCAAATGCTAATGAGTTTAACTATAGTAGCTCTCCGACATATCTCTCTCAGAGTCAGATAAGGGTTAAAGAATCTAGAACTGATGAGCCTATTTCTTATATCACAACCGTGGGTCTGTATAGCGCAAACAATGAATTGTTGGCGGTAGCAAAACTTAGCGAACCCCTTAAGAAAACTCCATCTAATGAGTTTACCCTAAGAGTCAGGCTAGATTATTAACGGAGGTGACCAGTGTCATACCTCCATAAGTTTGGCGCAGATGATATCTTTTTCAATACTTTGGAAACCCATCCAGAGTATGAATTCACGATGTATAGTGGAAGTGCTTACCTAAACAACGAAAGCTTTAAGGGCGGAAACATACCCACAGGTAGTATTAGCCTGTACGAACTCAACGTAAATAGAGTCAGTGCATCCGAGGGGCAATACGATCAGGGCGATAGAACACCGTTAACTCCATATAACTGGACATTCAATGTTCAATCTTTTATGGTGAAGGACGGGAATTATAATACATTCAAAAATGTTACGAGTGCTCAATCATCTCAACAAGATTATGGAACATTCTTAGAAGGAAAATACCCCCTTACTTCAAGTATCGAAAGGGAATATATTTTCCCTTATGCACTACCATCTAAGCATGACCCTTTTCCTATAGGCGTAGATGGTAGAGCAAGAGAACAAGAGACAGATCTATTCTTTAGGCATAGAAGAAGGATGATAGCACTCGGAAACACCATCAACGAATACAAGAAATATAGCCCTGTTTTTGATTATTCAATCGTGGGCACAGGATCAAATGGTGTAGACATAGGTTCTGGGCTTGTAACGGGATCGGTTAATCTGATAAGCATACCTTCCATAATATTTGGAGCGGGCATAGAAAGAGGGTCTGTAAAGCTTAAGTTCTATTATACAGGCTCTCTTTTAGACGAAGCAAAAGATATTAGGCAGAACGGAGAGCTTGTTTCTACAATGGGCAATGCGAGCGGGTCAGTCGTCGGCATGGTCCTGTATGACCAAGGGTTTATTCTCTTGACATCTTCCGCACCGATAGGTCCAAACGATGGCGAAACAGCAAATCAAATGGCTAGAGATGCATATACTGGCACTAGGGTTTCAACTGGCGTCGCCCAGCAGGACGTGGCTAGTTGGCTGTACTTTGGATCTTACCTATCGGGAGCTTTGGGACAAAGGCACGGAACACAAGAAAATAGAAATTACTATCCCTCGGCAAGTTTATTTCGCATGAGTTTTCGGGGAACAAACAAGGTCCCAACAAAAACAATGTTTGCATCTGCCAAGCCTGGAGAATTAAACAATTCACAGAACCCAACGTGGATCAGTTCTTCGCACGCAACCTGGCAAGATACTTCATTCTACAATAGTGCATCATATATCGAGCCAAAATTTGTTCCAATAAAAAATACAATACAGAGCGAGTATTGTGATTATGAGGACTCATTCGAAAAGCAAGTATTCATTAGTAAAGTTGGCATTTATGATGACGATAAAAATCTTATTGCAGTCGCAAAGCTTGCTAATCCAGTAAAGAAAAAAGAATCTGACTCTTTTACCTTTAAATTAAAGATGGACTTCTGATATACTATCTTTATGATACTGGGTCTTGACATTTCAACAACAATAGTGGGCGTTGCTCTTATCAACGACGAGGGCAATCTAATAGTCAGCGATCACTGGGACATCTCCAAGCAGGAAACCCTATTCGAGAAAGCTGAAATGGTCGGATCACTTTTATGGGAACTAAAAACAGAACACAAGATTGAGAAGGTTTTTATAGAGACAGCCCTCAAGAAGTTTTTCCCAGGTAAGTCCAGAGCAGACACTATCATAAAATTAGCCAAGTTTAACGGGATTGTTTCGTGGCTTTGTTTTGATACCTTCGGCGCACCACCAACTTTTATCAATGTTAATACTGCGAGATCCTTGTATGGTCTGTCTTTCCCCAGAGGAACCAAAGGTCCCCAAAGAAAGAAGATGGTTATAGAAGCGGTAAAGGATAAAGAAAAAACAGCTTTCACATTTGAAATGGCTCGTGGTGGGAAGAACTACAAAAAAGGAACTGATGACCGTGCAGACGCTGTAGTTATAGCCAGAGCCGGTGAGTTTCTATTGCGAAACCAAAACAATGATGGTTTCTTGACTGAAAAAATAGTTTTATTAGATTAACATACTATTTATTGCATGAAGTTAAACAAGCAAATAATTCTTCAACTGATTAAAGAAGAGATCGAAAAAAACATACTCCAGGAATTGAGGAGCGAAGAGACTGATGCAGTTGCCCAGATCGTGGCGATCCTTACCAGACTTGATGCTGAAAAAATGAACACAGATTCTGTTATGGACGAGGCTGAAAAACAATTCCAAGCAGCACAACAAGCAGCTAACGCAGATGCTACTCCTGCCAACAGAGACGGAATAAATGAGATGGGCTGTGGTGCTCCAGACACAAATATTTCTATGGGAGTTGACCATAGCGATGACCATGAGGGCAACATGGCAAAGCGCCAGATGTTCAAGACTGCTGAATATGCTGCCGAAATCTTTGACAACATTCAAGACGGCGACGAGTTCCCAGCCTGGATACAAAGCAAGATGACGAAGATAGCAGACTACATCGGAGCAGTCAAGCACTATCTTGAGTACGACCATGTGATGGGAGAAAAGCTTGACAAGAACTCTACCGCAGGTGAGTATGTCGATGACTTCCGAGATTCAGACGCTCCGCAATTCAAAGGCAAGTCAAAAAAGAAAAAGCAACAGATGGCGATAGCAGCTTATCTTGATGCGAAAGATAACAAGTAAAAATTACTTGACCTACTAAAAACCTATGGTATTATAATGTTGAAGGGAGGTGCTCCTATGAAGTACCAAGTCTTTAGCGATATGGATGGCGTCCTCGTCAATTTT
>MDTB01114791.1_pt1 | contig 11295 bp, 11 predicted proteins | sample 811161 | NCBI WGS metagenome assembly MDTB01 (sample SAMN05326650, study PRJNA326480) | marine metagenome | isolation source: seawater | place: Mediterranean Sea | collected 2009
CAAGGTAAAAATGATGCAGTCCTCCTATGAAGAACCAGTTTAAGACGGCATAAGTGTCTGCATCTTTCATTTTTTTTTGATAGGCGGTGTAGTACTCATTCCGTGACTTGGGACAGAGGCGCATAACTCGATATCTTATCTTTTCTTCTTCGTCGGATAAGTTGGCCTGGTCCAGCATCACTCTACACCAGAGGGTCGTCTGCGATGCAGGTGCTGTCACGTTTAGTGCATCTATGGATTCTTTTAAATCCCATGAACCAGCCGCGCAAAGCGCCGTATTTTTCAATCGCTAGCCGCGTATACTCTGAGCATGTTGGATAGAAATTACAGCTAGTTAGAAAGACTCGTTGCGAACCACCTTTTTTTTGATACCAGTTAATAAGTTTGAGAGATAACGATTTTATCATATGACTTCGATTAGCGGCCAAACGTCACTATCATTGCCTCTCTGTTCCAGAATAGTAAAAACCGTTTATTTTCTATCACTTGAAAAACCACCTGCCATCCCTGGATTGCTTCTTGATTTATTTCCGCTTCAACTTTTTTTAGTGGAAGCCCCGCAGATCCCAAAAGCAATGTCCCACATCCACCTTCGGTAATATGTTTAATCTTATATTCTTTATACACACTTCAGTCCTCCGACGGTTATCCTAGATTGAGATTGTAAACATTTGTAAAAATAAAATAAAATAGAATTTTAGATGAGTAGGCTAGCAAATTTAAATATAGGATTACACAGTGATGTCATTTTGTGCTTCCCGACGTGCCTAATTTTTTATTAGCGAGGGTGATCCCAAATCGCGCAATATGAACGAACTTTTCGTCTCATAGTTATAAAGTATTAAAACTAATTTTTTGATAGTATTTACAGATGATGTTTATAGATATTCGGAATCTGCAGGCTAAAAGATGCCTCAAGCTGGTGCAAAAAAAGACCTTCAGCTGGTTGCATTGAGTTGTTTGATCATAATAGTTTTTTCGCCGAAATGCGACGATTCGGGTAAACGATGAACTAAAACTCTCTCTAAGACAATCAGACGATTATGTCCAACTGGTGCTGATGGCATACAACCTCGAGGAATGAGTGGCTAGTAGTTAGGTCGATCATTCACTTTGTGATATTTACATCGGCCAGATAAATATAAATTTTCAGGGGGTCATACAGTAGACCTATTTCAAACCTACGAATACCCCACCATTTTGGCTCGCAACTTCTCGCATTAGTGTCGCGTATCTATCTCCAATACCCCAGCTAAAACCGATTCCGTGAATGATTGCACGTCTTTCCCCGGTATCTTTATTGATATTCCATCGATCAACGGTATTGGTGACAGCTTCAAAAGAATCACCGGTGAAGTCATCACCCAAAACATAGATTGAAATCGGATCTGAGCGGCTAGCGTAGGGTTTGAGTGCAGTTTCTAAACCTTCTACTGGGCTACTATTGGATAGAGTACGCCAATTTCGAAGTTTTTCTACAGCAACACTTCTCGATGAGATGTTGTCAGGGATCCATTTTTTTGCGTACCCTTTTAACAAATAGGCACCATTATCGCTGATTATCTGCAACCCTTTTACTCGTGGATGGGCTTCCATTATTGCGGTGAGCGTTGACATTACCCTTTTCCAATTAGCACCCATACTGCCTGAGGTGTCAATTATGAAAATAATATGCTCCCTACCAACCGGAATACCGCCAGTATAAATGGAGTTCATCGTGCCAATATTTCGACTGCGATTTTCTTGCGCGGCCTGGGTCTTGGCATCAATTTGGCGGTCTAACTCTTTATTCTCTGCTTCTATATCGGCTAATCTGGCTGTCAGAGACTGTGTTCGCTGATTAATTTTTTTTAGCTCAGACTTTAGCTGAGTAACCTTTGAACTAAGAGCTACGTCAAGCGGAACTGCGCGTACGACCGATGAATCATCGATCGAAACAATCTGTTCAGTATCTCCATTTTTCGCTATTATAATCATTAGTATAACGGCGCCCAGAGCACATGAAATCACATCTAAAAATGCTACGCCAAAAATTTCCTTATCTTCTCTGAGTCTCATATTGAAGGCCACTCTGCTTTTGGCGAGAACAATATTCCCTGTGTGGATGCTGACCAGTTCCAATATAAAGGTGCCGCCTGAGGATCTCCCTCAAGAGCAAGCAAGATAATATTTACTGGTGCTACTGAGGATTTTTGAAACCTGGTTACCGCAGAGATAAATAGAGCCCGGCGACACTCGCCAGTGATATAGCTATTTTTGCTGGCCGGTAATTTAAAGCAGCTTTTTAAAGTGTCTAGACCGGACCCTTTATTCCCAGAAATCGTGGGTAATCCGTCAGTAATAAGATAAATATCGGAAGGCCTTAGCGATTTTTCTGCTACATACTCAAGCATCCGGCCAAGACTAGTACCACCAGTTGGATATCTGCGTTTAAGTTCACTCTCCACACTTCTGAGGGCAGCCTCTCGGTTGACCCAACCATTTGTCATAGGCCGTACCGACTCTGAGTACGCTATAACCTGTATCTGACTATCGGTGGGGGCGTTTTTTATAGTCCAAAGTAATGCCTTCTTTGCTTGCTTCCACTTTTCACCTGCTGCCAGCCGTTTTCCTGACTTATCGCTGATGCCGACAATAATGTTTATGAGCTTATAATCAACCATAGAAGCGCTTGTATCAAAGGCAATTAATATACGTGATCCTCCAACCGTGAGCCCAATAAGTTGCCCAGAAGTATTATTAGCCCAGTTTGGTTTTGGTTTTATTGGCGCTTTATCAATAACTACGATTTGGCTCTCTGAAATTTGTTTTCTGTTCTTGTCTAATATTGCTTGGGTTACGGTGGACGCCAGTTTTTCTAACGCTTCTGACTTCTCGTCAAGAATTTTCCTAAGCGCCTTCTGCTGTAACAACAGCTCTGCATTGGCAGCAGTTTCGTCGACGGGTACTGTAGTATCCGAAGTTACCAACTCAACCGATGGCCAATTAAAGTCTAAGACGACGAATAACAGTATAACCGCGCCAAGCCCGCACGACATGACGTCAATGAAGGCAAGAGATGAATTTGCAATTGCTCTTTGTGGGCGCACGCGCGTTTATGACCTAGAAATACTAATTCTGCGTATCAGGTACTTCTCACAATATTCCTGAACTTTCACTAGCTCATTGTCATGAGCGCGCTGTAAATAAGAGACTAACAACATGAGTACAACGCTAATCATTAGCGCGACAAATGTAGAGTTAAACGCAACTCCTAGACTAGAGGTCATCGGCCCTATATCTCCTGCTACTGCATATTCGGCTTGCGCCATAGCTTGGCCTATCCCGCGTACAGTACCGAGAAACCCGATCGAAGGTATCGCCCAAGTAATATATTTTATAACAGAGAGTTCAGCTTCGTTCTTTATCGCCATGCTGTCTAATGCTGGAGTGATAGCTTCAGAGGCGTTTTGAATACTGCCTGTAATTGCATACCGCCTCAAAGATGATGAAATAATTCGAACCAATGGTGTCGACTTTATCTCGGAGGGAAGTTGGTCGATATGGTCAAGCGTGTCAGATATATCACTAGATGGATCTTCAATGTCACTAAGCAGATCTACATCAAATATGTAGGCTTGAGCTGATGAATGGATCAATTTTTCAATACATAGGAAAATACCCCAAATAAATAGAATAAAGCAAACTTGTTGCTCTAAATCCTTCACAATTACAAAAAAGTTTCTCGGAAGGATTGCGCCAGTTTCTAATGCTATTGCCTCGATAATCTGAACTTCAGGGTGAATCCATAACGAGTAAATAGCTTGGACAAAAATAACCGTTATGACCAACCCAATCAATTGCCAAATATTATTGTTCATATTACATTCTCTCGGGAAATGGCGCGGGTTCGTTAAGTGACACGTCAATATTTGAGTTGCTTTGAACTGCGATTGCGCCGATAACTGACGCTAGCGCTATTAAAAATATCGTTATTTTAATTTTCATGTGTAGCCCTCTATTTTCTAATTAATATATCGCGCGACTCTAAAACCCACCTCGGGTAATGCTCTGTCTGATGACTCTTTGAATGAGGCGCGTAATTCGGTCCAGCTAGCTGAGGTAAAGTTAGACCCCTTAATAACATGATCACGACCCCGCGACGGTCCCATATAATCAGTATATACCGTGTTTTTATCTGGAATTTCATAGGAGAGCACGTCTGTTACCCACTCACTGACATTGCCTGACATGTCAAACAAGCCTGACTTTTCCACGCCAAAACTTCCAGCAGGCGCTAAGGACTTAAAGCTATCATTATAGTCACCAATGTATGTTCTCACAGAATTTTCAGCGCTTTTATCAGCGATATTACCCGCAGTCTCCTCGACTTGATAGTCATCTCCCCAGACAAAGAGTGTTGGTTTGCGCTTGTTAGCGAACCTAGCAACATATTCCCACTCGGCCTCTGTAGGGAGTCGATAACCTCGAGATTCTTTTTTGACCCCAAAAACCTCACCTGCTCTGACAGAGTAGAAAGGCTTGAAGCCTTCTTTTTCACTGAGCCAGTTGCAATAAAGGGCCGCGTCACTCCATGAAATATTAACCACCGGGTTAGTCGACTTGTTAGCCTTTTTATTAAATAGAGCATACTCCGCTTCAGTGATTTCTTTCGTCGAGAGATAAAAAGCTCGGTCAAAGGAGACTTTTCTAAGAATTTCATTAGCTCTCTGTCCGCGTACATAGCTTGCAGCTCCCATGTCGAACGTTTTGCCTCTAAAACGCATCAACTTCAGGCCAATAGAATTGGTCACCTCAGCCTTGCTCTGGCTTAAATGGTGCTGAGGCCATGTGAGTAACTGAGCGTCAGTTCGATGTTTCGTATTTTTAGAAACATCTATACTGATCTTCTTTGGGGCATAGCCATCTCGAATAACATCAAAGGCCTGAGGTACCGCGAGAAAATTTTGTCTAAATGGTGTTTCACCGAGAAATTTTTTCTCTTGGTATACCCTGGCTTTGACATTAGCGGTTATAAAAACTTCGCCATATTGAGGCAATAGATTAAATTCTATTCTTCCCGCTCCCTGTTTCACAGTAATAGTTTGGTCATCGTAGCCGGGACGACTGTATCTAAGACTGGTATCAGAGGCCTCTTGGATGATTACTCGCTTACTAGGACTGACCTCCAAGTTATTAACAAAAAGCCTGCCACCTTTAGGATTATAGGTGACCTTTAAAACTTCTTTGGCTGAGCTGAGACTATAAGACCTGTTTAGTAGTCCATTTTGACGGGATAGATCCACGCTCTCGGTTAGTTCTGCATACTTAGACTTGGCGATTTTTATTTCTACGACCCGTGATTCCATAGTTCCTGTAACTGGTGAAATCCCGATTAGTTTGCCGTCTAAGTAGACCGATGACCCGGTCGGCACTGTGCGGATTTTATAAGGAACTATGACTGGTTGCAGTGCAATCTCCTCACTAAATCCAACGGCTGGTTTTACTTCAATATCGGCTTCATACTTCTCGAAGTATCTAGTGATCAATTTGAGGCTGTAGTGGCCTGGCTTCAAAGCAATGTTAAGGTTGTTGCTTGAAGATACATTGACCTCGTTAATCGTCCAAATGGCGTCAGGCGTAGACTGCGTTTTCATGATCGATACAGGCGCATCGGCGTAGTCTAGTGCCACAGATAGAATTTTCTTTGACTGGGACCTCTCAATATACAATATTTGTGTTTTATAGCCTTCAGCTGAAACACGCACTTGACCTTGTGCCGAGGTGAAAAACAATCGATTCCGGCCCAAAGGGATTGCGTTACCATACTGAATGGAAATGTTTATTTCACTTTTGTAATCTTTTTGCACGACAACAATTTCAAAGGCCGTCAGGTAGCAATATGCTAGTGCGGTAAAAACGAGAAACCCAACCAAGCTTAATATGACAGTTAGAGATTTCTTCGTTCTCTGCCTTTTCGCTTGCTCAATGCCTAGCTCAAATTTTGTCGCCACAAATAACCCTTACCGGTGCAATCTCATCATCTATTGGGATGATGATTTCATATAGTTTTGTTTGATAGCCATTACATTCTGCGTAAAACCGATATTCTCCGGGCGTTAAGTTTATGTGTTTACCCTCGGTGGGGCTTATATAGCCTACACCCTGAACCCTTATTTTTGCATTCCCATCAGACTGAATAAAAACACTTCTAGGAACCATTTTACTGCTGAGTAAGCGATCAACATCTTGATAGAGCATCTTAAGTGACTGGCTTCGATCTAGAACTGGCTTACTCTCAGCTAATAAGCGTCGTGCGAATTTTAGAACCGTCATATCTTTTAGTCGTAGTGGTCGGTTATATATGTCCGATAACCCTTCCTTGAGTTTCAAAATATTAATTGCGCGAGCCTTACCCTCAGAGGCCAACCGATCGGCTTCGCTAATACTTAGGGCTTCAGAATAAGTCTTATGCGCGAGCGCCCATTGGTCCAGCTGCCCATATGCGTCAGCTTTCGCTACTAGGTCTGCAACTTGAATTCTCTTTAAATTAATCGATATAGTTCTTTCGAGTTCCTTTGTTTGCGCTCTATTAGGGAAAAGGTTAGATGCCTTTGCTATTTCGCTACTTGCCAATTTGAAGTCACCTTGGTCCATATAATTGATGGTTTCTTTTATGTAAAAAGCATATTTTTTCCTGGTAATATTATTTTTTAGCCTGGTAATGCGAGATTTGGTGTTAGAGAAACCAAACCCTAACTCCACAATTTTTTCCAGCGAAGCCAGTTCCATTTCGTCCCTTTGTTCCGCGCGTGCTCTATCTGCTTTTAGCTGATGGTTGAAGTATTCTAGTACTTCATTTTTTTTCTGCTGCCATAAAAGAACTTGTTCATTATTTTTTGCGATTATTACTAAATTAGCCAACTCTTGCTTAAACGACTTTGCATCTAATGATTGGAATGCTTGATTTAGTCTGGCAATAGCCGTTTCGGTATCTATCTGGAACTTATCGATAAGTTCTTTGGCAAGATCAAGGTTAACTTTTATTTGTTTCACGACCTGGGCTTGATCACTTTTTTTGGCAGCATCAAAAAGACGGTCCAATTTGGTCACTAGACCTATTGCTTGATCGCCGTAGATACTATTTTCTGGTAATGCTAGTAAAGCCACTCTAACTTTTCTGCTATACAGATCGCTGAGCACAATAATGGCATGCTCGTCGTCAGTATCTGGCGAGTTGTTATAAGCGGCTTTTTGAGTTGGCTTTACATATGGGGTGCTCTTCGCACCCTCGGATTTAAGGTCTTTCGTCGACATACCAAATATTAATAGAGAGAGAGAAACAACAACTAAGCTTGCAGCTGCAATAACTATTAGCTTTAATCGGCCTGTTTTTCTTTTACTCACTGCCGATGCCAAAAGAATTTTGTCGTTGCTGTCGACCAATGAATATCCCTTAGAGTTCGATATCAGGGGTCTTTTCTTTATTGTACACATCCAACAAATAGGCGCGCCATGCAGTGTATTGCTCAACGGCATTGCCACGCAACTTTAAAGTACGGTCCTCCATCTCCATCACTTGAGGCGCTAATTGGATGTTGAGCGAACGCCCCATTTCGGACAAACTCTCGCGGTGCGCAGTGGCCTCCTTTGAGTCCTGAAAACCTTCAGCGATAGTAGCCATACCTGCCACAGCTACGGCTGCTCCGCCATAATTTCCGAGATCGGAGCCAGAGTTACCCGCTATTGCCGCACCGGCAACTACCGACAAAAGGCCCACAAACATTTTTGCTGAGGCAGCCGCGGCAGCTTCACGTGCGGCTTTGCTTTCAGTAAATGCCTGTTTTTGCCACAGAAGGTAGTCTTCGTTCATATCATTGCGAAAGTTTTCATAGTCAACTTGCATATTGTCTACAAACATTTGATCTTTGATGCGAAGTGACTTTACCCGATTTAGCATAACGTCATCGTCAGCGGGTAACGACATCAGTTTGGTTACTCCCGAACTACTAGTCCGAATGTAGGTGGAAAAATAGTCAGGAGAAAAAGTTTCAGCAAAGCGCATTTCTTCGATGGCATATAATTCCGCAATTCTCTTGGGCTTTTGTTTGCGGGCGACCATTGCTATATCTTTCGCAGCTAACTCAAAAACTTTTGAATATAGATCTTTACCAGCAAGCCGAGGATCTTCAAACTCATACTCTGTCACTCGATGCTTATAGGTTTTCTTCATCAGACTCTTGCCAGAGATATCTACTAGCCGAACAGCAATTTCTATATCTTCGCCATTTGAGGTTAAGATTTTAGCATTAACGTACAAATGAGCTGTGGCTGTTTTATCTGGAGATACTCGAACTGAGCCAAAGGCCTCCGTATCAGCTAGGGAGTCTCGGAGCTTTACCGCAAAACGGTTAGCTTCTGCTCGCCTGAGCTCAGGCCAGATAGACTTTTCTGCATACTCGTTGGGATCATCTGGAATGTTGGGATCCAAAACGGGAATCACTACGCTTAGTGGAACTGCAGGTCTCGATGAAACGCCGGCACTCTGCTTGACAACTTTACTGCTTGTACCAGGGCCGACAGTATAACCTCCACTGGTCGCACACCCTCCCAACAAAGCTGAAATAAAGAGCAGGCTCATAATCACTAAGGGTTCAGGCTTGATTCCGTGTTTAAATCTCATTTTAATGCCTCATATTCTTTGGTGAGTTGTCTTTTGACGCCGGGGTCCGTTTCGAGTTCTATCTGCGCCTTTATTTGAGCTCTTAGCGCAGCTTTATTATCTACGATTGTTAAGGCTTGCTCTTTGCGACCATTGGAGTATTGGGTGTCTGGCATGTCCGATGCACCGATATTGCCCGACTGCGGTACCTGCGAGACTGTATTTGCAACAGAGGTCGATTTTTCTCCAACCTCTAAATAGTTATCAGACCAAAAAGTTGAATTGGTGCTTCTTGATTTTTGGGAAGACTTTGAGCCACCGCCACCATTTGATGAACCGGACTGGCCGTCAGTGCATCTGGTTATATCAGCAAGCTGCTCATGGAACTCGTCATCCCAAAGGGCTATCTGCTCTTCCTGTGTTAAAGGACGTTCAAATTCGGATTTATCAAACCCAGTTTCAGAACAATCATTATATTCTGATAGCTGTGTATAGCCAGGCGAAGACCAACTCAGGACCGAAACTAGAATAGTCATGATTACTGTCCACTTTTCATTAGTGGCGCGATTATAAGTTGCCCACTTCAAGGCGTCTTTCCCGATTTTTCGGAATTGATACGCTTCATTAAGCTAATTGCTGCAGCTCGGGCCATCGCAATATTAGTATGCCATGAATGCAGGCGACCGTTTTCAGCATAATCAGTCTCATTAATGATTGGGATCACTATCGACTGCAAAGAGGTATCACCAGAGAAGGCACCAGAACCAATGCTGGTCACTGAATCCGGTATCACTATCGACGTTAGCGACGTCGCGTTTTGGAAGGCTGAACCACCAATGATGGTGAAAGTATTCGGTATTTCGGCATGACCATTTTCGTCAATCAGAGATTGCGCGATAGGTCGAGTTAGAACCTCTGCATTAGTTATTGGTGGCAAAATAAGCAAAAGCAAAATTAGCAAAAGAAAGAGAGCAAAAATAGTCGGTTTTAGTGAAGCAACTGCGATACTACTATGTGCCATCATTCAACAAAGCCTTCAACGAGCTATTAACTTTTTTGAGATTCATAAAGTATCCTCTAATCAATATCGAATAGCAACTGTAATATAAAAACTACTGGGAAGATTCAGCAGAGCTTATTTGCCTTTGAATCTCGTAAGCTATTGGGTTTATTATCTAGATAGCTGGCGATTTATTACTTATTTGTTTTAGGAGATTTAGTTTAGTGATTTATTTTATGCTTCTGCAAAGTTGTAAGGTCAGCCAGGATTGCTATGTTTGAAGGAAGAATATATAAAATTTATTGCAAAGACATTGACGTAAACAGGGTCTACATTGGTCAAACGAAAAAAACCTTAGAGAAAAGATGGGATGGTCATAAACGAGACGCCAATCAAGTTCTTCATAAAAAATTAAAATCTAAAGATTCAGGAAAAGCAGCAAAACTCCACAAGGCCATTATCAATAATGGTGCAGATGCCATGGAAAGGGATGAATTAGAGGTTCACCAATATCAAGATGAAAACGAGCTTCAGAATAAACTAAACGAAAGGGAGATTTATTATATTGATCAATATGATTCTATAAATAATGGTTGGAACAAAGTTTATGCATCAAAAATAAAACTTCCCTTAGGAGAAGAAACCAAAATAACATGGGAAAACAAAGCAAAAAAACATGGTGTTAGCGTGAGAAAGCTAAGATACCAAATGATAACAAACGGTTTGAATGAGGTAGATGCAGTTAATGCGGTAAAAAAGTTAGAAAAGAAACCTACCAAACGATTCTCTTATGGAAAACAGATTTATAAAAAAATTAAAGACCTTTTAATTTATGACAAGCATCGAATCGGTCGAACAAATATCGGGAAGAGAATCAGAGACGCCCGACAGGAAAAAAGACTAAGAGTTGATTATGATCGGGAGAAAAACGTCCAAACAGTTTTTTTAATTGATAGTATTTTTGACCCTGTTTTGTCGAGAGGTGAACTAATAGTTTGCACTCCCGAAGGTAAAATTAAAGGAGATTCAATTAAAGAGCTACACGATAAACTTTTACCTAAATTTCCTGATAAAGTTCCAGAGAGTTATACTACTGTTCAAAACCGGATAAACGGTAGTCGCCTTATAGACAAGTGGACTATTGAGCAAGCCTTTGGACTGAAATACCCTCCGGATTATGAACATGTTGAGAATCTCATTGAGAAAAAAGGGTATCGTTGGGGTGAGATAGATGGTCGACAAAAGATTCCTTGTTTTAAAACGGACCACAAAGGAAAGCCAGCACTAATTATCCTTCATTCAATATCCACAGTCTATTATAAAGAACAAGACTGGTGTGATGCTTATAAATTGACAGACAGGAAAAAAATTAAGGAACTCCGAGATGAGGGCAAAACAAACGAACAGATACTTAAGTATTACGGCAAAGAACCGTAGCTGACTTTTTATTGCTAATTAGTTTTACTAAAACACTATCTTTAGGAGGTATAAACAGGGCTTCCGATCGAAACCACTTCAACATAAGCTATAGATCACTAAGCACTAAGCACTAATCACTAATCACTGATATTTCAAAATCCCAAAACTAGAAAGACCAGTACAGCATACTGGTCTCTCTTAATCTCTGATTAGTTTATTAGTTAAGATTATTTAC
>MDTB01141936.1_pt1 | contig 11295 bp, 10 predicted proteins | sample 811161 | NCBI WGS metagenome assembly MDTB01 (sample SAMN05326650, study PRJNA326480) | marine metagenome | isolation source: seawater | place: Mediterranean Sea | collected 2009
AAACTCTATTTTGAGTTGAGTATTTTTATCAATATGCATACCTATTGCTATTTGATAGCGTTTTATTTCATCATCTGCAACAGCAGATTCAAATAAACCAGGTTTTTTAATATCATCAGACATGCCAGATCCACTACCATCCTTATCTTCTGGAGTCCAATAAGATATTCCAATAGCTGTAAAATAGTCTGAATTATCATACCCAATTTCTGCACCCAAGACCGTTACTTTATCTTTTGTTGCTGAATTATTATCATCAAAAATTAACTGCCCATAATGACCCGCCAAATAAACATCTTTTGAGAGCGCATATCGTGCATCAACAAAAGAAAGGGTTAAATCTGTCCTAAAGCTTTCACTACTAGCTGGATCCATTTGATCATTGGTTTTTAAATAGGTTCCCGAAATATTAAGTTTATTTACTAAAGAATCACTTGATAACTGAAGTAGCGTTGCAAATGTATTATTGGCATTACTAGCATCTCCTGCTGTCCCATTTGTTATGGCAACCGTTGTATTAAACATTTTATCAAATCGTTTAACCATCAAACCCAATGTGTTAAATGTTCCAACCCCATTTGCTAAAGATGAATAAAATAAATTATTCAATATAAATGGATGATTAAAAGAATCAGCATTATTGGTTAAATGACCTGTTCCTAAACCAATAGGCATGTCAAAAGAACCAACTGTAATATGAGACTGATATTCTGGTAAATCATATAAAAATAAAATATCAGAGAAACTAATCGCTCGACCCGAAAAGCCAAGGCTACCTGCACCTGAACCACCCTGTACTTGCAACATAACTGTTAAACGTTTATTCATCACATAAGTAAAATCAATATTGCTTGCAAATTCAAACTGAGCTGTTTTGCTTTTTAATGAATTAAGTACTCCTAAATACGTCCCACCTATACGAACATTATCTCCTACTTTTGCAGAAACAAACGATGAACTCACTAAAACAACAAACAAAACCATTAAGCCTTTTTTAATCATATTAAATACTCCATAAATGTAGATATACTATGGAGAATATAATTACTCAAGAAGAATTGTCAAATTTTTTCATTTAATATATCAAGCACCTAGAAAAGAACAAGTCTTATTCGTACAATATATAACATGAACAATACCACTATTTTTGGATTAAATGATTCTATTCATGATGCCAGCATGATTCTTATTCCAGTCCCTTGGGATCTTACGGCTAGTTTTAGAAAAGGAACAGCGACAGGCGCTGAAAATATTCGACAAACATCTTCTCAGATTGACCTCTATACCCCTCATAATCAAGGGTTTTACAAACAAGGAATTACCATGCTTCCTCACCCTCAAGATATATTTCATTTAAATAAAAAATATACCTCTGACAGCCAATGGATTATGGAACACGACAATACAAGCTCATCAATGCATCAAAAAAAATTATCTGCTATTAACCTAGCCAGTCAAACCATGCAGAACTGGCTCAAAACAACAGTCTTAGAGTATTTAAATCAAAATAAACTCATTGGAATTGTTGGTGGAGATCATAGTCTTAGTGAGGCAAGTCTATCGGCTATAGCTAAAAAACACGATTCTTTTTCTATTTTACACTGTGATGCCCACATGGATTTACGAGAAAAATACCAAGGATTCTCCCATTCTCATGCCTCTGTGATGCGGCAAAGTTTGAAGATCCATCAAATTCAAAGTCTTGTTCAAGTTGGTGTTAGAGATTTTAGTGAAGAAGAATTAGCCTTTGCATCTCACAATCCACGCATCCACACCTTTGACCAATTTCATATCAATAAAGAACTATATAATGGAAAATCTTGGGATTCTTTATGCAAAACAATAATTGAACCTCTAGTTCAAGATATTTATATCAGTGTTGATATTGATGTCTTAGATCCAGCGCTATGTCCCCATACTGGCACCCCTGTACCCGGAGGACTCGATTACAATCAATTAATCCACCTTATTTCTACCTGTATTAACTATAAAAAGAATATTATTGGCTTTGATTTAGTCGAAGTTTCTGGAGCAGCCAATAGCATTGATACAATCACAGCCTGTCATCTTTTATATGCTCTATCTGCGGCTTTGGCAACGTAGTTAATGATTTCATCGACCAATAACTACTTAACGTCACAATCACAATAATACCCATACCACCCATTAGTATCCTTAAGGTTGGTGTTTCCGCTAAAATAAAATAAGCTAAAATAATAGAATAAACAGGTTGACTACTAGCAATTAAACTAGCTACACCCGCTGACAACACCTTAAAACTACTCACAAATAATGTGTGCCCTACTGCGGTGACAAAAACCCCTAATATCAGCAAATAAATCCAATCTAAGCCCATAGGAAATCCTAAATTACTAGTTGCAATAAATGGAAATAAAACCAGACTGGTAACAATACATTGAATAGCCATTAAATATGCGGCTGAAAACTGTTTTATATACTGTTGACTCAGTATATTTCGTATTGAAAATGTCACAGCAGAAAAAACACCCCAAGCAATACCTTGTGTTGCTTGATTATCCCAAGCTAAATCTGGAACAAGACCCAGCACCGATACAATCAACAGTACAGCTAAAATAACATATCGCTTATTCAGCTGCTTTTGTAAAAAAAAAGCATCTAATAATACGGTCCATAATGGGAAGGTAAATACTGAAATTACGCCAATAGCAACAGTAGAAACCTGTATGGCATAAAATAAACTAACCCAATGTAAACACATACAGATTGCCATTATAAATAAACCCAAATAATGACCCTTTATCGATTTAAACTCGCGATTTATCACAATAAATAAAGCTAAAACTAAAGCAGCATAAATACATCGCCAAAAAATAATCGCATAAGCTGGAAATTGAATTAATTTTGCAAATAAAGCTGTAAAAGATAAGATCAAAGCAGCCAAATGACAAGTCAATAATGATTGCCATTTTGAGTGCATCATCAACGTATTTCTTTCATTGACCAAACACTACTTAAAGTAACAATCACAAAGATAATACCACCTCCAATAAAGGTTCTTAATGACGGTATTTCAGAAAGAAGTAAAAATCCAAATACAACTGAATAAAGCACCTCAATACTAGCAATTAAACTAGCCACACCTGCAGATAAATAGGCATAACTACTAATCAATAATCCATGTCCAATCGCCGTAACAAATAAACCCAATCCAATTAAATAAAAAATATTCATACCTTGAGGAATAAATAAAGAATGAGAAAAAACAAATGGGAACAAAATAATGGCTGTAACACTACACTGAATAAACAATAAATAAAAAGGCGAATAATAATTTAAATAATATTGACTAATACTATTTCGAATAGCAAAAGATACACCCCCTAACAGACCCAGTACAACACCCAATGTAACATTATTTTCAAAGGAAAGCTCTGGAACCAAACAAGCTATTCCAAAAATTAGAACAATCCCTAAGAATATATAATGCTTCTGTATCCCTTTATTTAAAAAATAACCATCTAACATGACAGAAAGTAATGGATAAATAAATATAGAAATAATACCAATAGCAACTGTTGATACTTGTACAGAATAAAAAAAGAAAATCCAATGCATACATAAAAAAAAGCCCATAATAAACAAACCCTTCCAATGAGACTTAATTGATTTCAATTCTTTTTTTATAAATAGAAAAACAAATAAACATAACAAGGCTATACAAGCTCTCCAAAAAGTAATAATAGAAGCAGGCAATGTAATCAGTTTAGGAAAGATAGCCGCAAAGCCAATTAACAAAGCACCCAAATGACAAGAAACTAATTCATATATTTTTTTTGGAATCCTTATATTTACCAAGGGAGAATCTCTCCATTGGCATGCCAAAAAGTACCTGTATTATCTAAACACAAGTCATCAATGCGCTCTAAAAGCTGCTGCGCTGATGTCTGTGGATTATCATTCCCTGTATGACCTGTCATATCTGTCTGAATCCAACCTGGATGTAAGATAGCTACAGAAATACCCTTTGGTTTCAAATCAATCGCCAATGACTTTCCAGCTGCATTTAACGCTGCCTTACTCATACGATAACCATAATGACTTCCTGATCCATTATCAGCAATGGATCCCATTCGACTCGTTATTAACGCAACTTTACTCCCTTTTTTTAACAAAGGAGAATAGATCGATGTCAGTAAAAGAGGGCCCAAAGCATTTATCTTAAACTGTTCAAGTATCGATTCCATAGATCGATCATCTAATACTGGTAAAGCAACACGACTTAAAATACCGGCATTATTAATCATAAGGTCTAACGGATGCGTTATTTTATCTTTTGCACTTTCAATAGCCCCTTTATCTTTTAAATCGACACCATCAATAATGGTAATGTGAGATAAAGCCTTTAATTCAACTGATGCATGTCGGCACAAAGCAAAGACATGAACACCCTTTTCTGTTAATTGTTGTGTTAAAGCCAATCCTATCCCACGATTAGCACCCGTAATTAATGCATATTTCATTTCTTAACCTCCACTACCTCATTGCAAGCAATAAACTCAACTTAGTATAACACAAGTCTGCATCTATTGACTTATAATGCCAGATCTTTAAACTAATATAGTATGGATAAAACAATATGATCTCCCACTTTTCACGACTAGATTGGGCCATTGTTTTAATCTATATTAGTGCCACGTGTAGTCTGGCTATTTATATGAAATCACGGGTAAAATCGATGTTAGATTTTGTTTGTGCTGGAAGACACATTGGTTTATTTTTAGGCATTGCCTCTATGGCTGGTACAGAAATGGGCTTAATTACCATCATGTATAGTGCCGAAAAAGGGTTTCAAGGTGGATTTGCGGCCTTTCATATTGCCCTTGTCGCTGGCATTATTACACTGATTGTTGGTCTCACCGGCTTTATTGTGGAACCCTTACGTCAACATCAAGTCCTGACCATTCCTGAATACTATGAAAAACGATTTGGAAAATCAACGCGTATTTTAGGGGGTCTATTATTGGCTTTAGGTGGAATCTTAAATATGGGTCTTTTTTTAAAAGTGGGCGCCTTATTTATTATTCATATTACGGGTATAGGCACCCATCTTACTCCTATTGTCATGAGTATTTTATTAGTTATTGTTTTACTCTACACATGCTTTGGCGGCATGGTATCCGTCATTTTAACTGACTACTTACAGTTTGTTCTATTATCGATGGGCTTACTCTTAAGTATTTTTTTATCAATCACAACATTAGGCTGGGATACCATTATTAATACAGTGACTGAACAATTAGGTGAGTCTGGATTTAATCCCTTTTCTCAATCGGGTGAGTTTGGATGGAGTTATGTCATTTGGATGGCCATTACAGCTGGGCTAGTTAGCTGCGCAATATGGCCAACGGCTGTGGCACGGACACTGGCCTTAAAAAAGGTTTCTGATGTTAAAAAACAATATCTATGGTCTTCTATTTCATTTATGATTCGATTTTTACTCCCTAACTTTTTAGGTATTTGTGCCTTTGTTTATTTTTCAAATTTGGGAGAATCAAGCACAGCACTTAGTGGTCTACCCCAATATTTAGGGCAATTATTACCAACGGGCTTACTAGGTCTGGTTGTAGCGGCTATGATTGCTGCCTTTATGTCGACTCACGATAGCTATCTCTTATGTTGGAGCAGCGTTATTACCCAAGATATTATCGCCCCACTGCTTCCTTTAAATGATCAACAAAAAATAAAACTCACCCGCTTCATTATCATCATCATTGGATTATATATTTGGTATTGGGGCTTATTTTATGAAGGAAGTGATGCTATTTGGGATTACTTAGCTATTACAGGGGCTATTTACTTTACTGGCGCTATTGCAATTCTGGTTGGTGGTTTATATTGGAAAAAAGCCAATCAACGAGGGGCACAAGCTGCATTAATTGTAGGGTGTAGTGCATTATTGGGGTTATCTCCCATCAAACATGCGGTAGGACTAGGACATTGGAGTGGGGCCAATATTGGCTTATTAACAGTTATATTAACATGTGTGGCTATGGGGATTGGATCTATATTATTTCCCGATCAAAAGGAGCTTAAATCATGATTTTTTGGAGTATTTTTTGGACAGCATTCCTCATCATTAGCATTGCCTTATTTACTGTTCTTAGCATTATTGTTACGTGGAAAGGATTTAAAGAATTACTCAATTACTTTAAAAAATAAACTGTATATAATTAAGAATGTTTAAAAAACGAAGCTTAAAAACAATGTAATAATTTACTTTACTCTTAATTATACTTACATTCAGAACTTAACTCTAATACAAACTCAGCAGCCGCGTTTGCATACCCCCCATCTTGCTTTGCAATATGCTCTACTAAAGCAGACCCCACCACAACACCATCAGATAATTGCGATACATCTCTCACTTGCTGGGCCGTTTTTATGCCAAAACCTACCACAATCGGCAACGACGTAAATTGACGGATATGGGTAATTCGTTTTTTTAAATCATCTAACGACGCTTGCTTAGATCCTGTTACACCCGCTACTGACACATAATAAATAAACCCTTTTGCACGGCTTATATACCTCTTTAATCGATCATCCTCCGTCATTGGGGTAATTAGTTTAATAAGTGGTAACTGCTCTGAATGCAATTCCTGTTCATGCTCATAGGGCAAATCGACCACAATCAACCCATCAACACCAGCCTTATAGGCATCCTTTAAAAAAGATGCCGCTCCATATCTAAAAATAGGATTAAAATACCCCATTAAAATAATCGGAGTTGTTGTATTTTTATCTCGAAACTGTGTCACTAAATCTAAAATTTTTGTCACCGTTACACCAGATTTTATGGCCCGTTCACTCGCTAATTGTATAACAGAGCCATCAGCCATAGGATCTGAAAAAGGAATTCCTAACTCAATCATATCACTACCCGATTCAACTAACGCATGCATAATACCTAACGTGACATCTAAGCTGGGATCTCCAGCCGTAATAAACGGAATAAAGGCTGCTTTTTTTTGAGACTTTAACGCTTCAAAACAACGATCTAATCGATTCATATCTTCACACCTAAATGTTCAGCTACTGAAAAAATATCTTTATCCCCTCGTCCACAAACATTAACAACCATCACATGTGTCTGAGGCAATGTTGGCGCCAATTTCATCACATAAGCTAAGGCGTGCGATGGCTCTAAAGCTGGAATAATCCCTTCCAGTTCAGAACATTGCTGAAAGGCCGCTAAGACCTCATCATTCGTGACCGATTCATATTGAACACGCCCTACATCCTTTAAATAACTATGCTCAGGCCCAATACCGGGGTAATCTAATCCTGCTGAAATAGAATGAGCCTCTTTAACTTGACCATCCTCTGTTTGCAATAAATAGGTTTTATTCCCATGTAAAACACCTGGTGAGCCTTTAGCTAATGCTGCTGAATGTTGATCGGTATTTAAGCCTTTTCCAGCAGCCTCAACCCCAATCAATTGAACCGAATCATTCTCTAAAAATGGATAAAATAAACCTAATGCATTGGAGCCTCCTCCAATACAAGCAACCAAAGTATCTGGATATTTTCCTTCTAAATCTTGTATTTGAGATAAGACTTCTTGACCGATAATGCTTTGAAAGTCACGCACCATCATGGGGTATGGATGAGGACCAGCCGCTGTCCCAATAATATAAAAGGTATCATCCACCGTTGATACCCAATCTCTTAACGCTTCGTTCATTGCCGATTTTAATGTTTGTGATCCTGATGTCACAGGAATCACCTCAGCCCCTAACAACGTCATTCGAAATACATTAGGCTTTTGCCGCTCCATATCCTTTTTTCCCATAAACACACTACACTTTAATCCAAATCGAGCGGCTACTGTCGCTGTCGCAACACCATGTTGCCCAGCCCCTGTCTCAGCAATAACGCGCGTTTTTCCCATTCGCTTCGCTAATAATGCTTGCCCAATACAATGGTTTATTTTATGGGCACCCGTATGATTAAGCTCATCTCGTTTAAAATAAATTTTTGCCCCCCCTAAATGATGGGTTAAACGCTCTGCATAATATAATGGACTCGGTCGACCAATATAATGTGTTGAAAAATAAGCCATTTCTTTTTGAAACTGTTCATCTTTCTTCGCTAATAAATACTCTTTTTCTAACGCTAAAACAGCTGGCATTAAAGTTTCAGAGATATAGCGACCACCATATTCTCCAAAGAAACCATTATCATTCGGTAAATTATAGGGATGATTTATAGACATAGATAATCCTTTACATTAGCGATCCTAGATTCAGTATATGATATCTCTTAAAAAAGCTCTATATATTAATCATATAAACATGTTTCTCTATTCAGATTAAGATCTCTACAATTCATCTCCCCCCCTAAAAACGAATATCAGATCATTATTTTTTAGATTTTTTGACCTCCTCTTGAGATTTAATATTATTGTATTTCCCAAGTAATTGAAAATTTTCTACAATCACTTCACTACTCCATTTCTTGTCCCCATCTTTCTCATAAGATCGAACTTGTAACCGACCATCAATTAATACAGGCTGACCTTTTTTAAGATACTGTGCCCCAATTTCAGCTAATTTTCCCCAAGCAACAATAGGAATAAAATCGGTATCAGAAGATCCATCTTCTTTTCGATATGCTCGATCAACGGCCAATGAAAAAGCTAAACGACACACATCCTTTGATGGATGCAATTCAGCATCTTTTGTTAATCGTCCAACCAACATCACATGATTATAATTAAACGCCATAATTCACCTCCCCTATCTTAAATTTCTAAATTAATATACAACAACAAAAAACATTACGTCAATAAATATTTTAAAATATTTTTATTGACGTATAAAACAACTAACTTTACAAACTCCCCCATTAAATTGTTGAAAAAACAACAGAATCATTTTAAAAAAACAATCACATTCCTCAGGCAAAACAAAAATCCATACCTTGATTTGTTGATTGAACATAGAACTGGACGACGTCTACTTTCTTAATTAGATGAAAAAAAGGGTTCAGTTCAAGGCAGATTTAAAGGAGTGTATATCTGGGAGCGAAGCCGCAGGCATAGGGATATATCCGACTGATAATCTAACGTAGAACTGGACCCTTTTTTACTTTAAGGAGACAATTCGTGAGTTAGGACCCAATGTATTAAACAACATATAACTTTTATATGGCTTAAAAAAACCGATATTTAGATTTGGATTTTTAATCAAATTTGTTAACGATAAAGTATATGTTTCCTTACCCGTTATAATATCTAAAGCGACTAAATTATTTTGAGCCCCAGGTTTCAAAATAAAAACATACTGATTGCTGATTGTTGGAACCACCCATTTTTCATTAATAGAAAACTGATAGCCTGAATATTCCCAGATTTTTGCACCTGTTTGGATATCCAATGCAACAATAACATTTTTAAAACCTCTAACAAATAAACAAAACAACATTTTATTACTAACAGACATATTAAAACCTAATGGCTTATAAAGAATAGACTCCTCATATCGCCATATTGGCTGCCCCGTATTTAAATCAATTGATTGAACATAAGGAAAGAAAGATCCATCCTTATTTTTAACTTGTGATAAAATTAATTGTTTTTTAAAAATAATAGGACTAGAAATAACAGGCGATGACAACAACTGAACCCATTGTTTTTGTCCTGTATGAGAATTCAACTTCATAATTTTATTCCCCTCTTCTAAAACAATTAAATTATTTCCTTGAATAACAGGATAGGTATCTTCTTTAAAACTAATAAATTTTTTCCATAAAACTTTTTTATTTTTCATAAAATAGGCTTTTAAAGTATCATCTTCAACCATAAACAACTTATTTCCTGATACAATAGGAGGTGATTGTGGCTCTGATTGCAATTTAATTCTAAACAATGTTTCACCTGTTTTAAGTGAAAGACCATAAACATAATCTTTCTCCCCTACTAAAACAGCATAAACTGTTTCTTTATGTCCAGCCAAATATTTAATACGATAATTTCTTGGTAAATCAAATTGCCAAATTTCTTTTCCATCATAGGCTGAAATACACATAATTTGATTTAATGTAGCAGATATCACTTGCCCCTGCATAAATAGAGGCGGCAGATTTTCTAAAAATTGCTTATTATTTGATAATTGATATTCCCAATACTTCTTAGATTTATCATTCAAAACAAAACGAGAACTTATAGCATTGTGATTTTGACTATTTTGACCAAAAAACTCCCAATCACCTTCTGTAGAACTTGTATGAAAAACAATAGGCTGAACACCTTCTCCAACCCAAAAATTTTTAACAAATGACTTAAAATAATGATCTACATTACTCCAATGTTTTTTCTTTGTTGATACAGAAAGAACATATCCTCTGTTCTCCTTAACAAAATAATACTCAGCAACTAATCGATATTCATACTGTGTTGGAGATAAGAGTTCTTTTTTTGAATAAATTGAAACATAACCTGCTTGTGTATTCGAGCGATCTAATTCTTCTTTTGATACATATCTCCCCCCTAAATTAATCCAACCATCATACCCTAAAGTTTGACGTTTAATTTGAAAACCATCAATAGTAACAGGCTCAGCATAAGTATAAGCATAAATATTAAATGACGCGATTTTTTCTTTATGATCTAAACTTAACAATAGATGTTTAACATCTTTTTCAACTGGCTGCAAATCATCATGGTATTTTAAGTTTAATTTATACCATTTATTCTTATACTCTCCTGCAGATAAGCTGGTTGAGAGAAGCACTAAACTTAGAGTTACTAATTTAAATATATTTATAAACAAATTTTTACTCACAACATTTTTTAGACCAATTATAACATATCTTAATTTTAAATAAATATTTTTGATAAAATAACTTGTGATTATAGAAGGTTATTTCTATCTAGCATCATTCTCTTTTCATTGCTAAACTATTAGATAAATGGCCATAAAACATATTATATTTGATGTCGGAAATGTGTTAGTCCAATACGAACCATCCTATATCCTCCAAAAACTATTACCTGATAGCACCTATCATGACGACTATTTAAGTCATGTCTTTGATACGCCTTTATGGCATCAGTTAGATAAAGGAGTCATCTCTAATGATGAAGCTGTTCAAAAACTATCTTCCTCATTAGGTCATATTTCAAGTTATGAAAAAGATGTTCAACTAATTCTTGAAAACTTTGTATTTCATCTTCCTATTTTTAATCGAACTCGTGAATTTTTTATCCAATTATCTCAACGATACAACCTATATATTTTATCCAACTTTCAA
>MDTB01184429.1_pt1 | contig 11295 bp, 3 predicted proteins | sample 811161 | NCBI WGS metagenome assembly MDTB01 (sample SAMN05326650, study PRJNA326480) | marine metagenome | isolation source: seawater | place: Mediterranean Sea | collected 2009
AAACCCAATACCATCACGACCAGGCTTAGACGGTGTTTCCCAAATTGGCCCAACACTCACATAATCAGCACCTTGCTCCTTTGCAACTTTTCCTTGCTCAAGTGAATGAGTCGTGCGACCTAGTAACTTATGCTCACCCAAGATGTTTCGTTGCAACGACACTGGAATATCATCTTGACCAGTATGTAATCCATCGGCATCTACAAGTTGGGCAATATCAAGAAAATCATTAATGATAAACGGAACATCATGCAACGCTGCATACTCAGCCACAACATATGCACGATCCAATAATTCAGATTTTGTCGCAAACTTATCGCGTAATTGAACCAATGAGCAGCCCCAGTCAATCCCCTGCTTAATAACATCAACAGAATCTGAAATAAGGTAAACACCACGCTTAATTGATGGTTTTTTAGCCAAGAGTAAGATTTTTTGTTCTAAATCATACATATCATAACGACATTGATTACAATCCTGATTTGCTGCATACTCTTCTAATACTCGAAATGCTTCTTGTACCCGTTTAAAATTAGCAACTAGCAAATCATAGACAGATGCTCGTGGCTTTGGTATTTCTTTAGCTCTTGTATCAGTAGCAGTACTCCGTGAATGAAGATAATTGGAATGTTGAGGAAACGCCTGATGAACACGCTTCCTAATAATTGCTAATTGATTCGTAAGATTTGTATCAGACCGAACGAATCGCACATACTCTTCAATGACACGTAACCCCTCCCCAATACGATTCACATTAGCATCAATAATTTGATCAAACATACCTAAATTTTATCAAGCAACAAATATTTAGCAAAGTGCGATATTTTTTAAAACAATCAATTAGATTTATTTAATTAGATTTAGTAAGAATTTCTTCACCAACAGGAACTGTCGTCATAATTCGTACCCCAGGTACAATACGATCATACACATGAAAAAGATTGAATAAGGCATTTACACAAACATTAAAAAATGGATCAAGAGTAGATACCTTCTGTTTTACATACACAACATCATAATAGGCATTCGGATCAGAACTTAATTGCCCTCCTGAAAAATTAATCAGTTCTGGCAATGAATAACGCCGTTTTTTATCACTAAAAGAGCATTGATCACCAAATAAAACAGCAAAATTTTCGCCCTTAAATTTCATACCAAAAGCAGCATAAGTATCTTGATTACTAATACTGTAAAGATTATTCATTGGTCGAACATACACATGTCCAGAGTATGGTATAACCATATGTTGCCGTAATTCCTTTTTAGCGCTTAATCCCAAATGGTACGATTGGCTGGCTTGATCAATCAACGGTTGATGCACAATTTCAACTGATTTATTTGGAACATTATCTGCACAAACACGCTTCATTTCAGTAAAGTAATTAAAATCATAGATTTTATGTCGATGAGATGTAAAATAAAAAAAAGAAGTAATTAAAAGTAATGAAGAAAATGACACCAACTTAACTAAAGAGTCATTGTCATTATCCACTGGTATTGCTTTATAAATTAAATATGAAACTGATAACGCAAGTAACCCAATATTCGTAGGGTTCGCATAAGGCTTTGTTAATATGTCTTCAACTTGCCGCTTAAGTTCAGGTGAAGGACAATCAACGATGATATCATTTTCAAAAATGACACCTCTGTTCTCTAAAATATTTTTACCACCCATTGATACGGTAGCATAACTAGGTACATTCATATTTCATCTCACTTACAATCATATTACGATAATTCAGTATAAACATCTAGATAGATCGATTTTTTAAACGCAAACAAAATAAAAGCTTATTAAATCAAATACTTTGGTGTATTTTTTCAATCATATTTCTCAATATAAAAATCGATTTATTTATGATTATTTTAATCAATAAAGTATCAGAGTTAGTAATCATATGATGATTTGGTAATAAACAAGTGCGCTCATAAAAATTAGATAATTCAAAAAATTGTCTAGAAAATGGATAAGAGTTCGTTGCATTGGTGACCGTATTTAAATAGGAAAAATTAGTTGTGTAAGATTGGTTATATCGCTGAATTTCTTGATTAATAGATCCTTGATTGATACTTTTAATAGAATTTATTGCCCCAAATAACCATTCACAATAAATATTTCGAACATCCAATGGAATACGATTAGTTCCCATTTTATTTTTCCATTGATTCAGAATAGATCTAATATCGCTTGACAGTGGAATATCAAACGATTGATAAGTTGATAGTGTTTGTGTCATACGCGCTAGAACAATTTGTTGATTTAAATCTTTCGGCAACCCAAATCGCACTGGATATATAATAGTATCTACTGGGTGAACTGAAGGGTTTGATTGATTAGCTAAAGCAATCGATTGGCTTGATGGACTAGTTGGTTGTTTAATTGGAAGATTTAATTGGTTATTCTTATCAAGAGGAACATCTTTATCATTAGTTATAACCTCTTCTGCAAATTGTCCAAATTTTATATCTTCAAATGGGTCATGTTGATCATCAATTGAGAGAGTATTTGATTGGATAAAAGCTGATGAATGAATCTGAGCATTGTTTGAATCAAAAGAGTTACTACTAATATCACTTATTTCAGATTCTGCATTTGAAATACTATCAGTTAAAGTGGAAATCGTATCATTTTTAGAAGATTGCGATAAACTATCCGTTAATTCGTTTGTATCATCATTCGAATCATGATTCGGAGATTGATTAGTAATTGATTGTTTTAAAGTGTTAAGAAATTTCACCGCATCAACTTTTGAAGATAAATTATCTGGTAATGAAATATCTATTGTTAGATCATTTAATTCAGAAGTTAGATCTTTTATCGCTTCTATCCAATCAGGCTCAATCATCTGAACCTTACCTTTTTTAGACGATTTAACAGGTTGAAAGCCATCCTCAGACAAATATAGAATTAAATCATCAATACATTCAATCAAATATTTCAGAGATTGAATTGGCTGTTTCTCTGATTGGTTAGATGTTTTTATTATACTATCAATTTCCTGTTCATGAGCACCATTTTCCTTTAAATCTTCAATACGCTCTCCCACAGAACTAGCCTTAAGTTGACTTAATTGATCGTCTGATTGGTTAGGCTCTATTGATACTTTTTCTATTGTGAATTCATCAATCATTTTATGTATCGGTTGATTTAAACCATTAGATGGTTTCTTTTTCTTCTTTTTCTTCTTTTTACTTGGAGAATTTGTAATCTCTTTCTTATCATCAAACTCATTTAATACGGCTATTGCTTCTTGTCGCTTATCATATCTCTCCTTTCCATTTTTTAAAATTGATATTTCAATAAATTCATTAATTGATTCAGACACTGATTTCCATAAAGAGTTTGTTTTAGCTTCCGATAAAACAGTAACCAAATAATCTTGATAATCATCATCTAGCTGAATATATAAAAGAGAACTGTCATGAACAGAAAACTGAAAATATGAAAATAAATGTTGATTAATTTCATCATCTGTTTGATCAGTAAATAGTTTAATTGAATAATCATTTTGTTTGGTTGTTAACTCAAAAATAATTGGAAACATCAGTAATCGAAACATTACAGAAGTACATTGCAGTTGATCGTTAAAAAGATAAAAAACTGATTTCATCAATTGATCAACCACTAAATTAAATTGAGCGTTACATTTAGACTTAAGCTGTTTGAGCTCATTTGAAATATCATTTGTTTTTTTATTTCGTAAAAATTTTACAATATGTCCATGGACTTCCTCAATTAGCAAATAATACTCCTGAGAAATTTTAGCTACAACAGGAACATCTAATTTTGTCCCAGCGGCTTTAAAATCAAAACGACTATCTTCAAATTTACGTAAATAATCAAATAGTCGATTCACACGATTTCCCATCAACGGTATTGCAAACGTTACAATTGCCCAAATCATTTTCATTGGGTGTACAGACTTATAATCATCTAATCCTCCGTAATAAAAAGCATCTTTAGAATTATAAATACAACGAATTTGGTTAATAAAGTACCACTCATCACCTATTTCACGCTGAAAGTTTTTTGGTAAAAAAGGAAAGTTTTTATCTTTTCCAAAGTCAAAAAATTCAACTGGCACTATTGTTAATTCGTAAAACTCAGTTTTAAGTTCATTAACATTTAACGATTCAGATGGTAAATTAACCGGCTGATTAGATACTGAATTCAATAATTTAAGGAAAGCAACCGAAGCTTCATCTAATAACCGGATCATAATGATATCTAATTTACGAAAATAACATTCAGCTGGCTTCTCAAAATTAAATTGGAGCTCATCTAAAATATCAACTAAAAATAACTTACCAAATTCAGGATCCAAAAAATATAAATCTAACCATTTTTTGATAGAATCTTTAAATAATTGAATCGACTGATCAGGTTTTGATCTTAAATAAAATAAATGAAAAACACTAATTGTAACAGCTATTGAAATTTCATGAAGGTACGACATATTTTTACTATTAAAATCTTCACACGGTAACTCTCGTTTAAGAAATTCAAAATTAATGGAAAATAATCTATTTAAAAAAACATTCACTGCCTCGTCATTATGAAGCTTAGAAGAATCTAGTGTTAAGTGGTTAGATTTTATAGAGTTCAAAAGTTTTTGAAAAATAATCTGACATTGTGTTTTATGTAAAATTAAAAGATTAGAAGAATTTGACACCATTGACGTCTGAACTAGATTTATTATTTCAGTTAAAAGTGGACCTAACTTTTCTTGATAATCGACAACATATGATTTAAGTGATGGGGAACATTTATCAGTTGGAAGAATCTTTAAAAAAATATGTAATGCCTTAAATTGATTCACCAAATAAAAGCGTTCATGAAATGTTAATTGTGAAAGATCTAATGTAGAGTTAAGTTTCTTCGATAATAAAAGTTCTTCAAGTTGATCCATTTCATCTTCAAAGTTTTTTAGAAGTCTAAAATAATCGTTCAAGTAAGTTTGACAAATATGTGACTTAAGTAAGTCTTTAGAAGATGGACTATCGTCTACAATATTGTCTACATAAAGCTGCTTCTTAAGCAAATATTGAAATAAAACATCTACAGTACATTCATTTTCAGAAAAACAGTCTTCATATTGAGTTTTCAAAAAACCTAGTTTTACTGGAATAAAAAAATATATCAGATCTTCCTCAGAAGGATTCAACATAAAATTTGACATCATCATTATGAATGATTTAAAGTAGCCATTAAAAAGATTATTAATCCATGGAATTATTTGATTTGGATGGATAACTTTTTTTTTAATTAACTCATTAAAACTTAAAAATAATTGATAATATTCACTGCTAAGATTTTGGTTAGTAATTTTAACTGAAGATGATACATTCAATGTAGTATTTTGTTTACTCAGATAAGTTTTTATCTGTTTTATAATGTTTAAATCACACAAGTCATCATAAGAAAAAAATAAAAGAGTTTCTTTTAAATATTGAGCAAGACATTCAACCATTGTCATAGACTCGATATAAAATGTATTTGAATAAACATCATGTTGCAAACAATAAAGAGTATCTGAAAATTGATACATACCCAATGTTTTTTCTAAAAAGGAAGAATCCAAAACTTTATCATCAATAATCAGTAAACAACATAGTTTAGACGAATGCTGATCAAAAATTGTTTGCACAAAATGAGAATCCTTTGGAATAGCCGCCAAGGCTTCTTTATGCTGGATCAAGTAGTGAGAATATTGTGAAAGCTCTTCAATGACATCATCTTTTTTAACTGAAATATCAGGGTATATTTTCGATAAAATTTTATCATTATTAGCCTTATCCTTATCTGGATCTAAATCAGGATGATTTAACCATTCAGATAATTTATTGTAACGATTATTAAGGTTAGAAAATTTATTAACGGCCTTAAAAGATCCATTACCATCAGAAACCAAAATCAATGATTTAATCGTTTGAATTAATGAACCAAAAGAAACAAACTGAGATAACTTCTGTTTAACCGTTGCCTGAATATCCTTAAATGACGAAATAAATGATACCAATAACTCAGGTGGATCAGTCAAGCCATATTGATCAACATTTGAAAAATCAAATTCTCGATTTTGGCCATCTATCCATTTTTCACAAACATTGAAAAAAGATTGAACAAACTCAGTTTGGTTAATGAATTCAGATATCTCTTTACTTTTTTCTTCTGAAAACTGACTAAGCCGTTCATAAATATGTTGTTGTACAAATTCAGAAAGTTTTTTGAGTTGATTAATTTTTTGTTCCAAAACCAATATTAATAATTCTGATAATAGGGCAAGTTGATTCCCTTTAAATTGATCGCCATCAAATGTTTCAAAAAAAATAGGATCTCTACGATCGTTGGTTACTTGATTAACATATAAAGAAAGTTTATCAAAATTTGCTTGATCCATTTGTTGATTAAATGCAAATAAGTCATTTGGAATATAGGCAATATTTTTGAACATCTGATAATTATAAACAAATAAATTAATTAAAAAAAGTAAAATTAATTAATGAATTACGGTTTCTTTATTGCTGCTGTAAATGTAATCATAGACTCAGTTCCATGCTCATCAATAGCTAACAATGTATTGATGCCATCTTCAAAAATAATAGGTATTTCATGGATCTTTTCAGTATGACCAACATATTGATTATTTAAAAACCAAAATACACGACTTTCTTGACGAATATGGGCAACTTTGCACGGTATTTTTTGTAAATTACCAGTCTCATCACGTGGAATCCAGATCATAGAACTTTGCTTAGGATAAACCCACGACATTGAATGTTGGCTTTGATAACCGATATGGTCCGGATTATGTATTGGAATGAAATCAACAATTTGCCCATTTCCAATTAATATCTTTCTAACTTCTGGTGGATAAATTAATCGTGATTCTGTTAGCTTTGAATCAGTCAACCAACACAAAGAACACACCTGATGAGTTTTTTCTTTATTTAAATGAAGTTGGTAGTGATATGGACATGTCTGTAATGGCAGTGCCTCTTTTGGAGCACTAACCTTTTTACTATTCAGACAATACTTACCAAGCTTTCGACCTGTATCAGCACAAATAGTAACTGGTATTAAATCATCCTTTGGTTTGATAAATCGTTTATTATAATTTGATTTCGGTAACCGATTAAATATATCAAATAAAATCGGACCAGCTGTTTTTACTCCACTTATGCTCGCATTCCCTTCGCCAGTAAAGTTCCCTGCCCAAACAGCAATAGTATATTCAGGAGAAACACCAATTGCCCAACTATCTCGTTGACCATAACTTGTACCTGTTTTCCATGATATCGGTGATTGAGATGAAAAGATATTCCAAAAATATTCAGTACCTGGCCGTACCAATTCATTCATCATCTCCAAGGTAAGATAAGCTGCACCAGGAGAAATCAGCTGCTGAGTATTAGCTTTCTCATGATTTCGTAAATAATATAAATCTGAAAAACTACCATAATTACCAAGACCTCTATATAAAGAGGCCAAATCCATCATAGTAACTTCTGAGCCACCCAAAATAATTGATAACCCATATTCTTCGGGCGACCGAAACAAAGTTTTTATTCCAGCAGATTTCAAAAAATAATAAAACTCATTCAAACCAACTCCATTTAATACACGAGTTGCAGGAATATTTAATGATTCAATTAATGCCTGTTTCATCGAAACAACACCATAGTATGATTCATTCGCATTCATCGGCGTAAAGCCATTAATATTCGTTGGTATATCAAACAATTTTGTATCTGGTAGAGCCATTCCCTTATCAATTGCCAATGCGTAAAGGAAAGGTTTTAACGTAGAGCCAGGAGATCGCCATGCTAAAACACCATTTACTGGCCCATTATGATCATAATTAAAGTAATCAGCAGAACCAATATAAGAAATGATCTCACCAGTCTTAGTATTTGCAATCAAAGCACTCACATTTTTAATACCATATCCTAATAATTCCTTAGCTTTTAAGCCAATCAGCGATTCAACATCCAATTGAATATCTTTATTAATAGTTGTTCGGTGAATATATTTGTCACGATTATTTTGACGAATGTGATCGGATAAATGCGGTGCAACAATATCAAATAAATGAATCTTTTGAGGAATCGGTTCAAGTAACGCAAGTTCATACTCAGACTGCGTTAAGAATCCACGTAAATACATTCGGTTCAATAATTGGTTACGCTTATCATTTAATTGATCATTGTTAGACAAAATATTTATTGTACTTGGCGCGTTCGGTAACACAGCCAATAATGCAGCTTCTGCCCAAGTAAGATCCTCTGGTGATCGGTTAAAGTAAAAAAAAGATGCAGCATAAAAACCTTGGATGTTATTACCAAATGGCGCATGAGTAATATACTGTCCCAAGATATCTTCTTTAGAGTAGATCATCTCAATTTTTATCGCTTGTAACATCTCCAAAATTTTATGTTTATATGATCGTTCTTTAGGCGTTGACATTCGTGCCAACTGCATAGTAATTGTGCTTGCACCACTAATAATTCGTCCAGCCTTTTGATTAAGCCGCCAGGCTTTAACGATTGAAAAAGGATTAATGCCAATGTGATAATGAAAAAAGCGATCTTCAAATGTCAAAATCGATAATTCCAATTTACGAGGAATTTCCTGTTGGAATTCAATGGGAATAATCCATTGCTCATTATTATTTAAATAAACCCTTAAAATCTCATCATTATTATCCAATATAATATGGCTGTAATCGTCATCAAATAACGGTCTCTTCAAAGGGACCATAAAATAAAACAAAACCGTTAATAAAATAAATAAAAAAACAGTAAGTAAAAACTTATTTAACAACCACTTTTTGAGTTGGTAATATTGCTTTAAAGGTATTATCATACATTGCTTCAGCTACCGTCGGGGCAAGAATAAATTGTCCAGGAGTAACAACATTGACTTTTAAGATAAAATCAAGAGACTTCGTTGAACGATTCATATCAAAGAACCAACTAATGGAATCATCCCGAATATCCAGATATTCTTCCTTGCCAATCTCTAGTTTATTGGTCCAATCTGGTAAAGCTGATTGTGACAGTCTTGAATTATCAATCTCCCATCCAGAAGGAATAATTTGATTTAATGCGAGCTCCTCTAATGATGTATCTTTTTTCTTTTTAATCTGGTAATGAACCCAGAAAGAATCACCCCTATCTAATGATGAAATTTTAATCTCATTTCCTAAATCATCTAAAAATTTTCGATTAATTTTTAAGCCATTCGATAATTCTTTTATTTTCATTACATCTGGAACACCTTCCCAATTCAATTGGGCATATAACGGTTCATTTGAATCAAGAGAGACAACAATTGGCTGACCATAACCTTTTAGAATTGATATATCATTAACCGTACGACTGATTTTGACATTCTTTTCCTTATCTAATTCTGGAAACTTAATGTTAACATTAACTGGTTGTTCAAGCATTCGTTCTGTTGCATACCGGCCAACAGCTAATAAAGAGTATCCCAACGTTTGCGTTGACAGCCATTCATTAGATCCAAGTTCTTTAGCAATATCTTCTAATACACGTTTACGCTTAATTTCATAATCTGGAATTTCTGCATCTGATAGATCAATTAGAGAATTTAAAATAATAGCCTTATCTCTCAAAACAGATCCATAGGAATAATTATTCTCACTAAATTGAACCACCTTAAGATCAGATTTTTCAGCAATTTCACTTGCAACTTTAGTGTTTCCAGCTAATTTATATGCAGCCGCTAACAACCACTTTGATTGATTAGATAACTGAGCAAATTCTGAATGATATATCTGATTTAAAGCACCAATTTGAGGTTTATTTGCCAATGATAATAAATAAAGTCGATACACACGTGTCAGTAATCCACCAGTTCTTAGATTATTTGCATGATAATTTAATAAACCATCATACATACTTTGTGGTACAAAATAACCATTCCTTTTAGCAAGAATTAAAAAGTGCCCAGCATAATTTGATCCCCACAACGATGGCGAATTTTGACCTGGCCAATATGAAAAACCACCAGAACTCGTAACAAATTTTGTTAACCGCTTAATGCCTGCATTTATATTGTTATCTATTTTGGATTTATTTAAGCCCTCCATAACATCAGCTAAATATAATTGTGGGAAAACTGATGATGTCGTTTGTTCAATACAACCATACGGGTATCGAATTAAGCTTTCTACACGATGACCAATCGATAAATCAGGAATTGATGAAATAGAGAGTGACACAACGTCTGTACCTTGCGTAAATGATTTAGGTAATACCCACTCAAGTAGACCACCATTTTTAAGGATTTGAGATTTTGAACGATTAATTTTAGCGATGTAAGGAACAGGAGATTTAATCTGAAAGTCTTTAGAATCAATAAATGATTCTTTCTTAGAATTCAGAGTTGAGGATACCATCAATTGAATCGCCCCAACACCAACATCATTTTTAACATTAAACACATATTTTACAACGGCCTCATTATCTTTAGATAATGAAATCAATTCTTGATTCTTGCTAATCAGTTCTAAATTATCAGAAAATTCAAGCTTCAAGTTTGCTGAAATATTGTCATTAGAATTAGTAAAGATGGTTGCTAAATATTCAAAAGTATCACCGGTCTTTACGGTTCGTGGCATTGATGAAATAATCGATATCGGCGAATTTACAGAAATAGTTCGATCATTATTTCCATATTGATTATTATTTGCAGAAATTGCCATAACACGAACAGAGCCAATATAATTAGGCATCTCAAAATCAACTTTTGCATACCCCTTCGAGTTAGTTTCAATTGGGCCTTTAAATAAAGCAACAGGCTTAAATCGTTGCAACTTTGAAGCTATTTGCTGTCTTTTTTGCAAAGCATCCGCACCACCAATTGAAAATGTTTTAAAAACATCCCCTTTATTGATACCAATAACATCAGAAAACAAATCATAAGTCATGACATTTAATCGTTCTTTTTGATTAAAATAACTTAATGGATTGGGTGTTTTAAAATCAGTAATATCAAGTAACCCCTCATCAACAATCGCAACTGTAAATTGAGTTTTTTGATTATATTGAGATTTAAACTCAATAGAGAAATTAGAATTAGGCCGAATTTCTTTTGGCGCAGAAATTGTAAAATTATCAATTTGATCTTTCGATTGTACAAGAATTGGAGCGATACCGAATGTCCGAATTGGTAAATCATTGTCTAAGTTTAAATGTGGCTGTATAACAGAAACTGATACATAAACATTTGGAATCATGTCATTGGTAACATCAAATTCATATGTCCCT
>MDTB01224900.1_pt1 | contig 11295 bp, 11 predicted proteins | sample 811161 | NCBI WGS metagenome assembly MDTB01 (sample SAMN05326650, study PRJNA326480) | marine metagenome | isolation source: seawater | place: Mediterranean Sea | collected 2009
GGGTGAGGTGGTGGTGTCCTCAGTACCGGGTGAGGTGGTGGTGTCCTCAGTACCGGGTGAGGTGGTGGTGTCATCAGTTCCAGGTGACGTGGTGGTATCATCAGTTCCAGGTGACGTGGTGGTATCATCAGTGCCAGGTGACGTGGTGGTGTTATCAGTACCAGGTGAGGTAGTGGTATCATTAGATTCTGTTTGTTCTTCATTAGATTCTGGTATTGCTTGTAAGGTTGGAATATCTGATGGAGATGAAACTTCTGATTGATTATTATCGATTAATATTGTGTTTTTGCTGCTGATTTCATTTTCAATTAAGTTAATATTGTTATTATTTTCAGAGTATTTTGTTTGAATTGAACTCTTTTCGTTGTTAGTGGTGGCATTGTTGTAATCAATAACGAGTTGATTGTTTTGATTGATCAACGATATTTTTTCATTATATAAACTCGATAAATCAGATCTAATTTCTTCAAAATAACCATCGTTTATGTAATTCGATGATATTGATACATTTGATTCATCAAATAAACTTGAGTTTAATTTTGCACATGATACACATGAAATGAAAATTAAAATAAGTAATAAGTATGTTTTATTTGTTGTGTTAATCATGTTAAATATCGAATCAAAAAAAAATATATTGCAATCTAAATAGTTGATACGCAAAATTTATTTAATCAAATAAATACAATAAAGCGAATACCTCTTTAGTAGTAATTTGAAAAAATACTTAATTTGGAATTAATTGTTGATCGTTTTTAAGGTCATCTATTTTCTTTAATGGGCGATCAAGTTGATTGGTTCGAGTACTTGTCAAATGTTCATATTCTTTTTGAGCATCATCTAAACGTTTCCCAATTTTGTCCATGCTTTGTTTGTACTTTTCCCATTGATCTTGAAAGGTGCTTAAAATACCCATCATTTCTTTTGCTTTATTTTCAACGGCAAAATGATCGACAGATTGTCGAATTACAGCAAGCATCGCATATAGGGTGATGGGCGAACATAGGACTACCTTTTGCCGTAATGAAAAATCAATCAATTCAGGGTCGTTATCGTGCATAAATTGATAAATTTGTTCATTTGGAATAAAAATCATAACATAATCAACCGTTTCATTTGTTATGTATTGTCTCGATGTCATGGTTTTTATATGTGTTCTAACATCTTTGATAAATTGTTTGCGTCTTATATCTTTTTCAAGCTCGTTCGGTTCGTTTAAAAATGAAATGTAATTATTAAGAGGAAATTTAACATCCATATTTACTTTTTTATCTTTTGGTAAAAAGAATGTGAAATCAGGAATACCGTGATCTTGAGCTGTTTGTTTAACATAATTGATACCTTCAACAAAACCAGAAAATCTTAACACATCTTCTGCCATGCGTTCGCCCCACTGTCCACGTGTTTTTGAATTAGCTAGTGCTTCTTTTAAATCTGTTGTTGTCTGCATAAGCTGTTGTGTTGTTTGACGATGCTGTTGCAGGTAACCAGCCATTTCACCAAAACGCTTTTGGTGATTCGATTCAATCGTATTTAACCCGGACTTAACATGTTCAATTTCTTTTTTTACAGTTGATAGTGTTTGATCAATTAACGCTTTCTTATGATCCAATCCTTGTTCATGTTGTTTTGATTGGCCTTGGAAACGTTCATTGGCCAATTGAAAAAATTGTTCTTGAGTTTTTTGTAAGCTATTTTGAGATAATTGATCAAACACATTCGCCATTTCTTGGTACTGATTTTTTTCAGATCGTTTTAACATAAAATAGATAGCAACCCCGATCAGGAGCCCAGTAAATAGTCCAATAAAAAAATAAGCCATAATATTAGTTTATCAGGAACCTGTGATTAACGCATTAGAGATCCTAATCAAAAAAATATCGGAAATTAAGTTGGGGAACATGTCTTAAGAATTTTAATTATTGTAGTATGGATAACGTTACTATTTAGACTATGAAAAATATTTAAAAAAATAATGATTAACTGTGATTGCATAGAAAATAATCAAAATACTACCAAAGAGGGATTGGCGAATTAAAACGCCTTTGAAAAAATAACAATAGTACAAGGAGTAAAATAAAATGAAAAAAATTAGTTTGTTGTTATTAATCTTAATTGTATTTCAAGGATGCCAGCTAATTCGATTGAAGCAATTTCAGGACCAACTCAAAGATCCAAAAACTGCAATACGATTTAAAAATAATACGGTTCATTTAAATGATCCAGTATTAGAGCCGGAAGATATTATGTGGATTAATGGAAATACAAAACCAAGTGTTAAAGAAAAGATCGGGCAAACAGAGTCTTGGACCTATAATTTTAAGAAGAAAAATGGAACTGAAGATTTAAAAATACAGTTAATTTTTAATCAAAAAAAACTAACGAAATTAAATTATCCAAAGCAGCTTTCAAAACTCTTTGAAACGTATTTGATTAACAAGGCATTTGAATCAATTTCAAGTGGCGCATACAACAGTGATCATAATTCATTATCTCCAGGCAGGGTCAGAAGTTATGATAAAACGAGATTACCTGAAAAAAAGGATGTAATTCAACGTCTCGGGCAACCATCGGCAGCAACCAACAATCAAACAGAAGCTAACTTTAATTATACCTACATAATTGAAGGTTCAAATAAAGAGGCAGTTATGAATTTTGATTTTTCAGAAGAAAAACTTAAAAGAATAAGTGGCAATCTTTTCGGGCCATATTTAAGTTTTCGAATAAAATAAACTTAGTTAGTTGCCAATAATTTTGACAAGCACTCGTTTTTTTCGCATCCCATCAAATTCACCATAAAAAATTTGTTCCCAAGGGCCGAAATCCAATTGGCCATTGGTAATTGCAATAACAACTTCACGACCCATGATGGTTCGTTTTAAATGGGCATCTGCATTATCTTCATATCCATTATGATCATATTGGTCATGTGGTTTCTCAGGTGCTAATTTTTCAAGCCACCGTTCAAAGTCTCTATGTAAACCTGACTCATCGTCATTAATAAAAACAGAGGCGGAAATATGCATCGCATTCACTAAAATTAACCCATCGTTTATCGCACTTTTTTTTAAGCAGGCCATTACATCTTGCGTTATATTAATTAGTGATCGTCTTTTGGGTGTTTCAAACCATAATTCTTCTCGGAATGATTTCATGAATAATATTTTATCAAGAAATAGTTTGAATTTCTTTTTTAAATTAAGATATTTACATAATCGTTTTTTATGAAAAGATTACTTTAAACAACTTGATGCGACATCTTCATAAGGGTTTTCTGATGCCGAAATTTTATACCCCATACAATCAGACATCCATGTACCGGTGTCTTTATTGCCATCAAAATTCCGAACCCCACCATTTGATGTGCTGATTTGTTCAACAAATTCACTCATCAGGGTGGAAGTGAATAAAGCTGGTGCTTGCATTGAACTATTTTTGATTAAATTAAAATGAATATGGTGCCCGGTACCCACCGTTGCATCCGTACTTAAATACATATATGCAATAATATCGCCTTTTTTTACAACATCACCAACACTGACTTTTATAAAGTCTAAATAGAAATTTTCATTTCCTGGGTCAACCATAGGTTCAATGCTATAGCTCATGGTGATTGTATATCCATTGGATGAAGCAAACTCAATAATAATGCCATATCGATAATGCGTCTTTTCTGAGTTTGTTACTTCATAATAGGGGTCAACTTTTGAAACTTTCCCGTCTGCAAAAGCATAAATTTTGGGGTAATCAGTGACAGCCGTCCCATTTGGCCATTTAGGACTCTCACCAGAATTATCTTGAAAGTGAACATGAGCACCAGTATGAGGATTTGAGCAGTTTGTACCTCGATACATATGACCATCAGCGACCACTGCCATATCAACAATAAATTGATCAGATCGTGTGGTGTTAAATGATGAAATATCTGGTAAATCAGTCGTTGTTGGTGATGTTGAAGAAGTTGATGAGCAGCCACATATTAATAAAAATAAACTTAAGATAAAAAGATGAGCCATAAATTAAATAATAAAAAAAATTAAATTAATATAGAAACATTTTCTTGACTAAATAAAACGCAAGAACTAATTTTGTTTTATGAACTGGGTGGGGATCCTATATATTAAAGAGTCAAACGTGTATTTAAATGGCAAATGCATAGCAAACTCATTTGAAGAATTTCATAATGCGTGTTGCTTTTATGCTATGCCCAAAATAATGATCATGTATGTTAGTAAGCATCTACTTATTGAAAAAGATATTCGTAGACGAAATTTAGGACAGTTTTTTAATTTTATAATTTATCACAAATCGCAGCCATTTATTTATATTCATGAACATAAAAAAATGTATGGGTTTAGTATTGTTCTAGGAATCATACTCACGGCAATCATTAGCTTAATTCAATTAGGGGCGGTCCACCAATTTGAGCTGCCAATATCAACAAGAATGACAAGGGAATCATTTGAAGATGTTATTGTTTGGTCAAAAAGAGTATGTGATTATCGCCCGTGTATTCGCCGGATTGGTATTTTTCCTACTGAAATATTAGTTGAATTTAATAAGTTTATGACACCCAAAGGGTGTTATGAGCTAAAAAAAGGAGTCGTAAGATGTTTAAACGAGCAATTATTTATGGATTATTAAGCGTCGTCATTTTAATAGGGGTTAATATTCAAACCAAAAAAGTAGAACGTGATTTTTATCAGAAATTAAGTTCAAGGTGTAAAAAGGATATGAGAAGCGGCTGGTTTCACTTAAATGCTGTAAAGGAAATATTTTTAAATCGCTGCGAAGATCACGTTATCGGAATTACATTTAATAATCTAACAACAGATTCTAAAGTTGTTTTTTCTATCAAATGATTCGACGCATAGTTGTGGTTTTTTTGACCATTTTATTTGTGCCGTTGATCTGTATCGAATCACCGATATTATCATATGCGCCAATGCAACAAACACAACAAAAAACATTGCAGTTAGTTTATTTGAAGTATGCAACAACACATGAGATTTTACCAACACTAGGCGCGGTTTGTTCTGACTGTCAGTGGGTTGTGTTGCATGAAAAGCAAGCCATAGGGTTATTGACTACGTCATCTCGCTGGGCAGGGTTTAGAGACGCCATTAAATTATTAGATAAACGCAGAGACCTTATTCGACTGGAAATTGATGTTATTGAGGTCAGTAATATTATGTCGGAACGTTATCAACATATCTTTTCCCAGTTAACGCAGCCCATAATATCAAACAAAACAATTGAAAGCACGCTTCAATTAATGGTCAGTTCAGGAAATGCGAATATTGTTTCGTCTCCAAGATTGATAGGGCGTTCCGGACAAATCGTTGAATTAAAGGTAGGCGACCAAGTGCCTTATAAAACAACAATACAAAATGCATCAAGTGTTCAGTCGACGATTCAATATATTCATTCTGGTATTGAATTAAAGATTATCCCATATGCGCATTATGCAAAGCGTATTGATTTAAATATAGAGCTTTCATACAAAGTAGTAACAGGGTATCGAATTGAAAATGGAGTAGAAATGCCAATTATCGCCTCACGTCGATCAAAGTTAAATTTACAAGTTATCGCAAATTCAACGGTTATTTTTGCAGGTTTATTGGATCAATCAACCCATGAAAGTATCGAAAAAGTACCTTTATTAGGTGACATCCCATTAATTGGGGAATTATTTAAAAAAAAAATAATGAAAAAAAGAACATCTGATCTTATTTATAAAATCCGAGCAAGCATTATAAATTAGATATTTCTTGAAAAAGTAAAACGATTGCGCAGTCTTAAATGGGTTCATTTTTCCTAAACTGCGTTTAAGGTAGAAACGTGTCGTTGCCAAAATAAACGAAAGATGATCAGCTGACCAAGTTGGAAAATAAGATACGACATCCAGATCCCATTGATTCCGAATTCAGTGTGAACCCCAATAAAATACGCAGATGGTAATAAGATAATCCATTGCAATAATATCGATGTCCAAGCCACAAGTCGCGTCTGATCAGCGCCATTAAGTGCATTCATAAAGATAATAGCACCTACCTCAAAAAGAACAGCAATAGCATCAAGTCGAACTGGGACAATAGCAAGTGTAAGAATTGTTTGATCAACAAAAAAGGGCTTGAGAATAAATGAAGGAAAACAAAAGATAAATAGAGAAAATATGCCAATAGTAATTAGTCCAATATTAAATGATTTAAATGGCCAACCATAAGCTTTTTGATATGAGGTTGTACCAATTGATTCTGAAACCAACGTCATTGTTGCCATCCCAAGACCAGCCCCAGGTAATATTGCAACCAGTACAATATTGACAAGAACAGCGCCAACGGCCATTGCATCTGTTCCAATTTGACTTAAAATCCAATAAAGCACGGCAATACCTGTTGCAAAAAGGGTTTCTTGTATATAGATCGGGACGGACAATTGGGCCAACCATGAAAAATTTTGCTTAAAATCACGTAATTGATTGAGTTTAAAAATGTGACGACAGTCAATCAAATAAATGAATGCCCCAACAATCAAAGCCAATGTACTTGCTAAGCCTGCACCTGAAACTCCCATTGCAGGAAAGCCAAAATGACCATAAATTAAACAAAAATTAAGACCAATATTTAATATATGTACAAAAACAATAACGTTTAAGTAACGTAAAGGGGTTGATTTTCCATTCCAAAAACCACGAATGACTAAGCAAATAGCCAAGAATGGTAACCCTAATATTCGATAGGAAAGATAATCATGCCCAATTTTAGCAACAATCGAGTGATCAGAAAATATAGCTGTTAATGGACTTGCAAGTAATAGTGTAATTAACGTGACAAAAGTACTGATTAATATTGCCGTAATTAGACCTAAAATAAGCGGTGTGGTCGAACGGGACGCATTGTTTTCACCACTATATCTGGCAACCATTGTTTGGACCCCCGATGACAATCCTATAAAACCAATAAAGAGAACATAAAATAAAAAAGAGCCAATCCCACTCCCACTAAGTGCATTGGTTCCTAATTGCCCAATCATTAAGGTATCTACTAAGTTTAATATATTTTGAGACACCATTCCTCCCATAATAGGAATGGATAATTTTAAAATTCTACGTGAATCGCTAGTCACGCACGTATTATAACGCCATACAAAATAAAAAAACATGCTATGACATTGTTTTATTGTAAGTTAAAGGAATTCAATGAATAATAGACAAAAGCCATGATTGATTTAATTATTAAAAAGCCTCAAAACATTAAAAATGATATTTTATCCGGAATAACAGTTGCTTTGGCTTTGGTTCCTGAAGCGATTGCGTTTGCATTTGTTGCACATGTTGATCCAACGGTTGGGCTATATGCCGCATTTATGATGGGGCTTATCACCGCTATTTTTGGCGGTCGTCCAGGGATGATTTCCGGTGCCACAGGGGCTGTTGCAGTTATTTTTGCTCCATTGGTGATTCATCAGACCAAGTTAAATGGAATGGAAGCCGCACTAGAGTATTTATTTTTAGCTGTTATTTTAATGGGTATTATTCAGTTAGCATTTGGAATTCTACGTTTTGGAAAGTTTGTTCGATTAATTCCACACCCAGTGATGTTAGGGTTTGTAAACGGATTGGCTATCATTATTTTTAAAGCACAGTTTGGTCAATTTACAATGAATGGTCAGGTATTACCATTTGTGCCATTAGTTATTATGCTTAGCTTGGTTGCAATTACCATGTTAATAATTCAGTTTTTACCAAAAATAACAACAGCTGTTCCAGCAACATTAGTTGCAATTATTACCGTATCGTTAGGATCTGAATTATTTATCAGTCGAGGAGTTGAAATCTATACCGTTATTGATTTTGTTAAAAATATGGATCCATTAAAAACCACCTTGAAAGCAGCCTTGCCTTCATTCCAATTGCCGATTTTTTCATGGGATGCCGTAATGATTGTATTGCCATATTCAGTATTAGCAGCCGCTGTGGGCTTGATTGAATCATTGATGACATTAATTCTAGTAGACGAATTAACTGACACAAGAGGTCGTGGGAATAAAGAAAGTATTGGCCAAGGGATTGCAAATGTTCTCAATGGTTTTTTTGGTGGTATGGGCGGTTGCGCCATGATCGGTCAAAGTATGATCAATATAAGAGGCGGAGGTCGAGGAAGACTATCTGGAATCACAGCTGCATTAACCTTATTATTTTTTATTTTATTTGCGGCACCCCTGATTGAACGTATTCCATTGGCCGCTTTGGTTGGGGTAATGTTTATGGTGTCAATTGCTACATTTGAGTGGTCAAGTATTCGGATTATTAATAAAATACCGCGGTCAGATGCATTTGTAATTATTATTGTTTCCTTAATTACCATAACTGTAGATTTAGCCATTGCAGTTTTAATCGGAGTAATTGTATCTGCGTTAGTATTTGCGTGGGAGCAAGGTAAAAAAGTTTCATTTGAAATTGATGAAAGCATGTCCGGACTCAAAGTATATAAATTAAAAGGGGCCTTATTTTTTGGATCAGTTCAATCATTTAAAGATATTTTTAATTTTCAAGAAGATCCAAGCGATATTGTGATTGATTTTAAAACAGCGCGAGTTTATGATTTTTCGGGTGTTGAGGCTATTCAAAATATTGCCGGCCGATATAAAAAACAAAATAAAACGCTGCATTTACTAAACTTAAGTAAAGAATGCTCTGAATTATTGGGTGATATTGAAAATGTAATTGAGATTAGTATCATCAAAGATCTTAACTGGCATTTAGCAGTTGATAAGTTAGCCTGATTTTAATTAAAATTCAGAGTTAAAGTTAATACCAATGAATTAATTTTAAAAAAAATGTTTTAATTTTTTCTTTTTGGGGAATGCATACAACGTATTCATAATTTTTGGAGGTCATATGAAAGAAGTCGTTGTTAAATTATTAACATTGCCAATGCGACGTTACAAGCAAAGCCCTTGGAAACATGCGCATGCAAGGAGTAACCCATTATCGAATGAATGATCACATAGGATTAGTTTTATCTGGGGGCGGTGCACGCACCGCCTTTCAGGTTGGCGTTTTAAAAGCAATTAGTGAGTGGGTTGATTCAGATGAATTACCATTTAAAGTAATTACGGGTGCAAGTGCTGGCTCAATTAATGCAGCCTATCTGGCTGCCAATGCGGATCAATTTAAAGCTTCAGTCCATCATTTAATAAACATGTGGGGGACATTAACCTCACGGCAAGTGTATTCTTCCGATATTTTATCCGTCAATCATTTAAAAACATTAGCAAATGTATTTAATCGATTAAGAAAAGGAATGTTAGGAACCAATAGTGTTTTAAATGCATTGCCACTAGCACGACTTTTAAATGAGCAAATTGATTTTGAAAGAATTGAACATTGTCTAGAAAAAAAGTCCTTACACAGTCTTGCAATTACAGCCACCAGTTTTCAACATTCGATGTCAACAACGTTTGTTCAATCAAATCAAAATATGTTTTGGGAGCGAGTCAGGCGAACAGGTGTTGAACAAAAAATCAAAGTAAAACATTTAATGGCATCAACGGCAATTCCTTTTTTATTTGCGCCAGTAAAGATAAATAATCAATTTTATGGTGACGGAAGTTTAAGGAATTTTGCCCCATTAAGCCCAGCAATTCGTTGCGGTGCAAAATCACTTATTGTAGTAGGAATCAGAGAGTTAGAAGATCGTAAAGTAGTCGAAAAAGAACAGATTTCATTTGGTGACATATTTTCTAAAATATTAAACACAATTTTATTCGACTCTTTAGACATTGATAATGAGCGATTAACACGAATTAATCAAACCTTGAATAATGGTACGGTGAAAACTAGACTGAAAAATATTGATTCTATTATTATTCGACCTTCAATTGATTTTAGAGAATTAGTGAAAGATTACGACTACGAAACGCCAATGATTTTAACTCAATTATTAAAGTTATTGGGATCTAAAAATAATGGGGATTTAAAAAGCTATTTAATGTTTGAGCCTGGCTACTTAAATGCTTTGATTGACCAAGGGTATAAAGATGCACATGCATATAAAGAAAGAATTTTAAACACTATAAATTCAAAAGCTCTCGAGTAGGGGGGGACAATCCTCGAGAGCTTTATCTAGCGCATATAGTGCTTAACTTATAATAATAAAAAGTTGAAGTAATGACAATGGAAATCAAAAAAAAGAACTATCGACGATCAGACTGTCATAAAGGTATCATAAATTTATGATTGATATTATTCGCCCAGTTTTATCCGATATTGCTAAAGCTGGTGACATGGCCTACGAAAAATATCGATCAGATGTTCAAATTTCGATAAAAGATGATAAAACCCCAGTAACCAATGTGGATCATATGATCCACAATCAACTGACTGAATCACTTTCACATTTTTTCCCTGATATCCCAATTATTTCTGAAGAAGGCACCATTCCGTTGTATGAGGAACGAAAAAGTATGCCAACGTATTGGTCATTAGATCCTTTAGATGGCACCTCTGATTTCATTAGAGAAACAGATGATTTTGTTATTTCTTTAGGATATATTAGTGACTTTGAGCCTACGATGGGTATTTTGCATCATCCAGTCTCAGGTAAAACTTGGGTAGCAATTAAAAATCGGGGCGTTTTTATTCAATATCATGGCGGCGAAATTGTGCCCATACAAGATCCATTGCCAAGAAAAGATTATATAATTTTAGTAAGTTCATTTCATAATGATAATGATTTATGTAAAATTATTGTGCGCCAGCGAGAACAAGAATTAAACTGTCCAGTTCGAATAAAACCAGTTGGATCTGCATTGAAGTTTGGTTATCTTGCAGAAGGGATTGGCGATGAATATTTGCGGTTTTCTACAATTAAAGAATGGGATTTTGCTGCAGGTAACTGTATTGTGAATGAGGCTGGTTTTACAATTTATCCATTAGACCCATCTGAAAAAGTTCAATATGGTACGAAAGAAATGATGATTCCACCGATGTCTATTCGTAAGAAATTAACGTCATAAATTATCGTTTGCAACAGCTAGATTAGATTCGCCAAGCTGACCACAAGCTGCAATCACATCTTGCCCTTTTGAGTAGCGAACAGTGGTTCGAATATTTTGTCTGATCAATATATCTTTAAATTGCATCAACCTAGATGTTGAAACCGGCTGAAATGGTATTTTTGGATGCGGGTTTAAATTTATTAAATTAACTTTTGCATTTAAAAAAGCAGCTAAATTAGCTAATTGCTGAGCACAATTTTCCGAATCATTTACTTTATCTAGTAACGTATA
>MDTB01238078.1_pt1 | contig 11295 bp, 10 predicted proteins | sample 811161 | NCBI WGS metagenome assembly MDTB01 (sample SAMN05326650, study PRJNA326480) | marine metagenome | isolation source: seawater | place: Mediterranean Sea | collected 2009
ATGACCAAGAGTGGAAACGCCAAAGCAAGGGATCGATTTCGCCCTGATTCAAATCGAGATAGGAATCACCGAAAGTAGACCCGTTTAGCTTAGTCCACCAGAGCAGGAAAAAAGTTACAAAGGATAGAGACCGAGCTTTAGCCCTTACGCGCTAATATGCGTGTAAGAGCCAAAGCAAGAATAATATGCGTCGTTCGCGTGGCGACGGCCGCAAGTTACGCCGGATGTGCGAGTTCCGCAGCGGCTTCCTGCACAGCACGAATGATCTTGTCATAGCCCGTGCATCGGCAGAGATTACCTGCCAGCCAGTAGCGAATGGTGGTTTCATCCGGGTTTGGGTCTTTATCCAAAAGCGCTTTAGCTGCCATGATAAAGCCAGGCGTACATACACCGCACTGTAAAGCTGCGTTATCGAGAAATTTTTGTTGCAAGGGATGCAGACCGTCTTTACCCGCAACACCTTCAATGGTTTCAACTGTTTTACCTTGGGCCTCTACGCCCAAGACCAGGCAGGAGCAAACCAAGCGACCGTCGACCAAAACCGAGCATGCACCGCAATCACCGGTACCACACCCCTCCTTGGTACCCGTTAGACCGAGTTCGTCGCGCAGCACGTCCAACAAAGTCTGGTTTGGCTCGCACAAATACTCTTGTGCTTGGCCATTAATGGATGACTCGACATGTACTTTAGCCATATTTCTCTCCTAGATTCTGCTGTGCGCTAGTGCTATCGCGCGTTTACACAAAACACCAACCACCGTCTTGCGATAGTCGGCAGTGCCACGTTTATCCGTAATGGGACTCGCTGCCGCGCGACAAGCGTCTGCTGCAGCGGCTAGCGCTGCTTCATCCAATTGGGTGCCGATCAAAGCAGATGCTGCGTCAGCGACTAATAGAGCCGTAGGTGCAACGGCACCGATCGCAACTCGCGCTGCGGTACAGGTACCCGAAACAACGGTCAGGCTTACGCCAACACCGGCTACGGCAATATCCATTTCGGTGCGGGGTGTAAAGCGCAGATAAGCATCTTTGCTGTTTGCTTGAGGCGTTGGAATCTTCAATCCCAACAAAATCTCGCCTTCTTGAAGGGCGTTCTTACCCACGCCGACGACGAAGTCTTCCACAGGCAATTCACGTCGTCCGTCCGCTGTTGCTATGTCGCACACCGCGCCGGCAGCAATCATCGCTGGAATGCTGTCACCAGCGGGTGACGCGTTGCAAAGGTTTCCGCAGATCGTCGCTCGGCCTTGGATTTGCGTCGAACCAATCAAATCTGCTGCCTCAGCAAGCCCAGGTAGCAACGCTTTAAATTGCGCGTCCTCGTTCATCAGTGCACTCGGGACTGCCGCACCAATATAAATTTCGTCTGCACCGACTTCCAAGCGATTCGTCTCGCTCAGTTTCTTAATGTCGATAAGTGTTCTGGCTTCATGACCGAGAGCCTTCATTTGCACCATGACATCGGTGCCTCCCGCTAACACCTGGATCATGCGTCCGGCTGCCGCGCTGGCTTTTATAGTAGAGATTGCCTCCGATACCGAAGACGGGGCTGCATATCCGTATGACTCCATCATCCCTCCAAAAATATTGCGTCAACGCGAGGAATCTAACATGGTCTATAGCCGCTTTGCATCCCATTCGACACGCTGATTACGGATCTACCTCAGACTAATGTTGGACTTGCCTTTGACCAACTTGCGACGCATCCCGGAACCAAGCGAACGGTCCAGCGAAGCAATTGAGCAAGCGTATATTCGACACAAGCGGCGGGGACAATCTATGAGGAGAGCGAACTGTTGATAGAGCGCCTCACGCCACCGCCCCCTTCTTTTCACAGCTCGGGATCGGCATTTATTTAGTGAATCTTTGTATCTAGACTTGCAGCCTGAGTTCTTCAAACCTTTTGCATAGCGGAATCAAAAAAAATTATGTCGAGCCTTTATCACGATCACATTCAGCAACTCACATCGACTTGGTCAACCGCCATGACAGCTTGCGGTTTTGATGCAGCGGTCGTACACGCCGGTCGAACCCATGATTATTTTCAGGACGATCAGGGACCCCGCTTTGAACCGAACCCTAATCTAACCCAATGGGTAGCACGAGATTTCATCGGTCAAGAAGACTGTCTGGCTTTGGCTAACGGCGAGCCTGCGAAACTTTTTTGTTACCGGCCGGTCGATTATTGGCATGCAGAAGCACCGGTACCTGAGGGTCTCGCTACGGACCTAGAGGTGGTTACTTATGCTTCACTCAACGCTATGCATACAGCGCTAGCTCAACACATTGGTCAATCTGCAAATTGCTGCCATATCTCACCTGAACCTGCTAACGACGGCGCTAACTGGGCAACTGGCTCAACCAACCCGGATGCATTGATCAACCGATTACACTACCAACGCGCCTTTAAAAGCGACTTTGAGATCGCCGCAATGCGCGAAGCGAGTCGCCTCGGTGTGCTCGGCCATCAGGCAGCCGCGGCAGAATTTGCAAATGGCGGATCGGAATTCAGCATCCACATGGCTTTCCTCGCGGCCTCAGGACAAACCGATCTCGACGTGCCCTACGGCAATATTGTCGCGGTCAATCAAAACGCCAGTGTCCTTCACTATCAGCATAAAGATCGCCACGTAGGTGAGCCGTTACTTAGCCTGCTTATCGATGCTGGCGCGCGCAGCCACGGCTACGCCAGCGACATAACCCGCACTTACATTCATCCCGATACTGCAAAACTGGGCTCGCATACCATGGCAGGTGCAACATTTGCCGAACTGATAAAGCGCATGGATAGCCTGCAACAAACTTTGGTGAGCCAGGTACGTTCGAATCTTGATTATCTGGCATTGCACACCACGTTCCATCGCCACCTAGCGCAATTACTGGAAGAGAGTCAGCTGATTAGCCTCAGCGCGGATGAGATTTTCAGTAAGGGTATAACGGAAGTCTTTTGTCCACATGGCCTGGGACACCTACTCGGATTACAGGTGCATGACGTGGGCGGCCAACAAATTAATGCAGATGGCGAACAAAAGGCGCCGCCAGAGAACTATCCGAGCCTGCGTATGACTCGACCAATTGAAGAACGCATGGTGTTTACCATCGAACCGGGGCTGTATTTTATTGATTCTCTCTTAGCAAAACTGAAGGCTCACGGCGATTGCGTGAACTGGGACTTGATCAATGCGCTACGGCCCTTCGGCGGTATTCGGATTGAAGACAATGTGCTGGTGACTGAATCCGGCTGCGAGAACCTGACTCGCGCCGCGTTCGCGACACTTTGATGGCTACGAAGACAGTCCATTCGGACGGCAACCCTCCTATCCCGTCCGATAGCCCGCTACCTTAAGGTTTGATTATGCAACTCACCCCACGCATTTTGTTTGGTAAGGACCCGTTGGTAAACCCGCAGCCGAGCCAATTTGCGATATCGCCGTGCGGTCAATTCGTGAGCTATTTACAGGCGGCGAAAGGCTCGACTTCACTGAATCTGTGGCTGTTTGACGTCGCCACACAAGCCATTAACTGCGTGTGCAGCAGCGCCGCTATTGCCGCCGATTCCGAAGATGTTGCGGAGCTCACCGTGGCAGAGCGCGCCGAGCGGGAGCGCCGTCGCCAATTCACTTTTGGTATTAGCCAATATGTCTGGCATCCGCAAGACGCCGCGCTGATTTTGTTTGCAGATGGAAACGCTTACCGCGTTAACTTAGATTCAGCGATAAATGGTGACACAGCCGCCAAACCCGTTGTTTTGACCGATAAGCGTTTTCGTCAGTCGGCCTTCACACTCAGTCCGAAAGGAAATTTCCTAAGCTTCGTTCGAGCCGGCGACCTATATCTGCAGCGATTAGGCGCCGATGGCGCTCAAGATGAGCCGATACGCGTAACGACAGATGGTTCCGAAACCGTCAGCAATGGCATAGCGGACTTTTTGGCAGCCGAAGAAATGCATCGTTTTAGCGGTCATTGGTGGTCACAAGACGAAGCCTACGTACTTTTCACCCGAGTAGACGACGCTGCCGTTCCGCCAAGCCATCGCTTGGAGATTGACGCGTTGGCAAGCCGCACGGTAAGCCAGCGATACCCTTTCGCTGGTGGTCCCAATCCGGACACTCAGTTAATGCGTTACGCTCTCGACACGCATGCCCAAACGAAAGTTTGGGAAAGCTCCGATACCGAACCCTATCTCGCTCGAGTAAATGGCGCCGAGAATCGCTGGATCATCCAAACCCAAGATCGTTTGCAGCAAAATCTAACCGTGCAGAGTCAGAGCTACGAGGAGACAGACCCAACTGCTTGGCAGCCGATTTACGCAGCCCAAGCCGCGACCTGGATCAATCTGACCGACGATTTCTTTGAGATAAACGATGGCACCTACCTGTTGAGCACGGAAACCCAGCAGACCGACCCGCATGGCGGTCGCCAGCTTATCCGTATCGACCAAACCGACGCAATCCACAGGACCAAAGTGCTGCGCGGACCAACTCACATCAATCGGCTACTTACCGCTGACGGCAACCTGGCTTACGTATTGGGTTGGCATGAGAGCCCGATTGACAACCATCTCTTTGCCGTTAACTTAGACAGTGGAGACTGCCAACAAATTACCTATGGCGAGGGCTGGCATGACTGTATAGTGGATATCGAGCGGAGCCGGTTTTTGGATATTTTTTCCAACGCTGCAACACCAAAGCAGGTCACGCTTACTTCGCTGACTGATAACGGTACGTCGCACCAACTGCTATGCGATACCATAACTAACGACCACCCTTATCTCCCGTGGTGGCCGACGCATGCACAACCCGAGTACGGGCATATCGAAGCGGCTGACGGCCAGCGGCTCTATTACCGCCTCACTCCTCCCGCTTCGATTGCCACACAACACCCAGTGATCGTTTATGTTTACGGCGGACCAGGTGCACAAAAGGTACGCAACGAATGGCCGAGCCTGCTATTGCAGCTATTCGCTCACCACGGTTTTGGCGTGCTCGAATTAGACAACCGCGGCAGCACCAACCGAGGCGCGGCTTTTGAAGCGCCTATTTATCAAAAAATGGGCGGGGTCGAGATATCTGACCAAATACAAGGGCTGGATATTCTTGACGACATAGCCTGGGCCGATCGGCAACGGGTAGGCGTTTTTGGGCATAGCTATGGCGGCTATATGTCACTGATGTGCTTATGCCTGGCTGGCGGTCACTTTAAGGCCGGCGTCGCGGTAGCGCCGGTGTGTTCGTGGGAACTTTACGATACGCACTACACCGAACGTTATATGGGTCTGCCGCAAGAGCAACCGGAAGCCTACGCAAATAGCAGTGTCTTGCGCCACCTACCTAAGTTGAACAATCCGTTGCTACTCATTCATGGCATGGCTGACGACAATGTTCTGTTTAGCCACAGCACGCAAATTATGTCCGCATTACAGCAGCACAACATCCCGTTCGAACTCATGACCTACCCGGGCGCTAAACACTCTATGCAGGAACCACATGTTTCCATGCACCGCTTTGCTTTAATCCTAGATTTCTTTAAGCGTAGCTTGTAATTGCTCTAACCTTAGACGACGCTCAGATGCCGAGCTGGAAGTGTTATGACGAGGTTGCCGTCAGCGGAAACAAGCGCGTGAAGTTTGCAGAAGTCGTAGCGGCCAAATCAGGCAACGAGACGTCGCGTAGTTCGGCAATAAACCGGGCGGTATCCGCCACAAATGCAGGTTCATTGGTCTTGCCTCGGTATGGGACCGGCGCTAACCAAGGCGCGTCAGTCTCAACCAGCAGTCGGTCTTCGGGGACGCGTGCAGCGACATCGCGAACGCTTGCCGCGTTTTTAAACGTGACGATGCCAGAAATGGAGATATAGAATCCCATATCTAGTGCGGCCTCGGCCATTTCCCAAGATTCTGTAAAACAGTGTAGGACACCGCAAACGTCAGGGAACTGAGCCATTAGCTTGAGCGTATCCTGCTCCGCTTTACGCGTATGCACGATGACCGGCAACTCTCGCTGCCGCGCCAAATCCAAATGATAAGCAAAAGATTCCTGTTGGCGGACCTTCACCGAAGTCTCCTCGGTACGATAATAGTCAAGTCCCGTCTCACCAATCGCCACTACGTCAGGTTTATCTGCGTAGTCGGAAACCCAGCTGAAATCCTCTGCCGCCGCATCCGGATGCACGCCTACACTTGCCCAAACATCTGCATGCTGCTGCGCGATAGCAACCACTTCATCGACACGACTCTGTTCGACGCTGATACACATAAAACCGCTAACACCTGACGCTCTGCCACGCTGCAACACATCGGTAACGTTATCGAGATAATTCAGATGGCAATGCGAATCAATAAGCAAAATGGTCTCCTCAATGAATACCCACCAGGGTCATAAGTGCTAAGCTTTAGTGCAGCGATGAACGAATCTCGACGGTTGCTGCTTCACGCAATGCGCTGCCAATACGTTGTCAGACGCTCAACCAGCAAGCGCGTATTGGCCGCGTTCGAATGCTCAATGTTGTAGCGGGTTTCCGCCAATTCTTTTGCAAAGGCTAACTGACGACGCTGTGGCCGCTGTCGTTGCTGCCAAAGTATCCACCGCAACCAGTCACCGAGAATCGCCAATACGTCGCCCTCCAGCACCGCTTTCACGCAGGCCGCGCGGTTACGCTCACTGCCCAATTGCTCGACCCAGCCGGCTATGTCGAAACGTTCGCCGGCGACGAAGCGCAACGGCGCGTAGCCGCTAATCGCAAACTCTGTCGGGGTCACCATCTGATTTTGATCCTGCAACCAATGCAGCGCGCTGGTTACATCTCGCTGTACCGAATAAACCTGACAGCGGCTGCGGATTGTAGGTAAAAGACGACTCCTGTAACTCGTAGCCAGCACAATATGCGTAGCGGGTGGCGGTTCTTCCAGTATTTTCAGCATGGCGTTCGCCGCATTGGTATTCAGCAAATGAGCATGCGGAACCGCGGCCACTTTGCGCGGCGCAATTTGTCGTGTCTTAGTGGCAAAAGAGATCAATTCACGGCTTTGCTCGACTTTTAGCGCTGCCCCATCCACTTGCGCCCAAAATAAATCTGGATGCGCGAACTCCGTCAGCGATTGTTGCTCTGTAACCTCAAGAATCTGGCAGACGGCTGCAATTAAAAGCTCATCGACGCCCCAACCTTCTGGACAATCCAGCAGAATCGCAGCTGGCAGCCGGTTCTCAGCCCGTTGCGAGGCAAGTCTCCGAAACACAGTGTTATGCCACGGCAAGCGCGCGCTCACTCGGTGTCCTGCGAAGCGCTTTTTTGCGCTTTAAGCCAATGCGTGACGCGCAATTCGACGATGCTTTGAACGTCCTGCTGTACGGCTTCGATGGAGCGACTCGCATCCACGATTTTAAACCTGGGAAATTGTTTCGCCCGTCGCAAATAGCCGTTGCGTACGCGAATAAAGAAGTCCATCTCTTCCTGTTCCATCCGATCCAACTGACGACCGCGAATGCGCTCCATGGACAACACTGGGTCCACATCTAAGAACAAGGTTAAGTCCGGCTGTAAGTCACCCTGAACCCAGCCCTCCAAAGTGGTAATTTGCGCCAAATTCAAATTGCGTCCAAAGCCTTGATACGCAAATGTCGCGTCAGTAAAACGATCGCAAACGACCCACTTACCCTCCGCGAGGGCCGGCTTGATAACGGTTTCGAGGTGTTGTGTACGCGCCGCGAAAACCAAAAGTAACTCGGTTAAACCAGCAACAGACTCTTGTCGACTGCGCAACATACACTCGCGTATTTCTTCTGCCATTTCAGTGCCGCCGGGCTCACGTGTGCGAATGTAAGGAATCCTTGCGTGGTCCAGCGTCTGACAGACTCTAAAGACGTTCGTGGATTTGCCGGCTCCTTCGGTGCCTTCAAGCGTTAAGAATAAACCGTTAGGAGAACTCACGGTTGCTCCCTTTTAAGCTGGTAACGCCGCACCGCCCGATTGTGTTCAGCGAGTGTTCGTGAAAAAGCGCTGGTACCGTCGCCTTTAGCTACAAAATACAAAAAGTCTCCCTCAGCTGGATGCGCTGCAGCCTGCAGCGACGAAAGCGAAGGCAATGCGATCGGCGTTGGCGGCAACCCTCTGCGACGATAGGTGTTGTACGGAGAATCGACCCGCAAGTCGCGCCGTCTTAGGTCGCCATCAAACTCTGTGCCAAGCGCATAGATTACTGTTGGATCTGTTTGTAACCGCATATTAACTGCCAGCCGCGAGTGAAAGACCTGGCTGATCTGAAAACGATCAGTCTCGAGCGAAGACTCCTTTTCTATAATGGACGCGAGGATCAAAAGGTCTGCCTGACTTGCCAACGTGGTACCCGGCGCCCTGCTAGACCAGGCTTTTGCCAGTTGCTCCTGCATCGACCGATTCGCTCGCTCCAATACCGACCGATCACTATCATTACGTCGAACGTAGTACGTCTCGGGCAAGAAATATCCCTCTGCAAAAGCGACTTCAAGTGCTAACTCTTGCTTGAGCGCCGCACCAGTGGTGGCCCGAATTTCTTGGCGCAAGATCACCTCCTGCTTTAAGGTCGCTAACAATTCGGCAACGGTTACGCCTTCCTTTATCCGAACCGGATGGAGCAGCACGTCTCCGGTAGTGAGCTGAGTAAGAATTTGCTGCGCAGAGGCAGCAACGGCGAAACGGTACTCGCCCGCTTGGAGCCGACTACCTAAGTTATTCCATCGCGCCCAAAGCCGAACCACAAGCGCATTATGAATGGCGCTCTCGCGCTCGAGTTGATTAACAACGCCTTGTACTGATCGACCGGGTTCTACGACCATTACCAACGGCGCCTGCAAGGGACCAGCGGTGGCCATCGAGTGCTCTAGCCAAGTAAAGCAAGCAGCTAATGCGACCACCACACCGATAGCACCAAACCCAAGCCATCTCGCCGCTCTACTAAACTGTTGAATCAACGTCATGTAGTTGACTGGCCATCTAATACTGCCATGGGCATTGTCGCGAATTTAAACCTTACCGAAAATAACCGTTCCGTTGGTGCCGCCAAATCCAAATGAGTTGCTTGCAGCGTAATCAAGCGCCACATCCCGCGCCGTATTGGGAACATAGTCAAGGTCGCACCCTTCTCCAGGTGCGTCGAGATTGATAGTCGGCGCGACCTTTTGCTCCGCGATCGAAAGAATGGTCAAAATCGCTTCAACTGATCCTGCCGCGCCTAACAGATGCCCTATCATAGACTTGCTGGAGCTAACACACAGATTCGGTTGATCGCCAAATACGCGCTTGATGCCCATTGTTTCGGCGACATCGCCTAACGGGGTAGACGTACCGTGAGCGTTGACGTAACCAATTTGTTCTGGATTTAAGCCGCCATCGCGCAAAGCGTGAATCATTGACGACGCGCCTCCTGCGCCATCCTCAGCAGGTCCAGTAATGTGATAAGCATCCGCGCTCATACCGTAACCCGAGACCTCTGCATAAATTTTGGCGTCACGCGCTTTCGCTCGTTCGTAGTCTTCCAAAACCAAGACGCCAGCACCCTCACCAAGAACAAAGCCGTCACGCTCCTCATCCCAAGGTCGGCTCGCTGCGGCGGGATCATCGTTGCGCGTAGAGAGGGCTTTCATTGATGCGAAGCCTGCAACTGCGATAGGGGAAGTGGCAGCTTCTGCACCACCTACCACCATCACATCGGCCTCTCCGTATTGAATCATGCGGGCCCCCATGCCGATATTATGTGTGCCAGTTGTACAAGCTGTCACAATGGCAATATTTGGTCCTTTGAAGCCATAGCGTATCGATACGTTACCGGAAATCATGTTGATCACGACGCCGGGGATAAAAAACGGCGAAACACGACGCGGGCCGCTCTTAACCAAAGTCTGGTTAGTATCTTCGATGGTTTGAATACCGCCAATCCCGGAACCAATGGCCACGCCGATCCGGTCCGCATCCGCTGCCTCTGATTCAAGCCCAGCGTCTTCAATCGCCTGTACAGCGGCGGCTATGCCTAATTGAATAAAGCGGTCCATGCGGCGAGCTTCTTTGACCGACATATAGTCGGCTACATCGAAGTCTTTCACGTTACCTGCAATCTTGACGCTAAACTCTGAGGCGTCAAAAGAGTCGATTAAACCTATGCCGCTTTGGCCGCCTAATGCAGCCTGCCAAGCGCTTTCGACGGTATTTCCTATGGGCGATAGCAAGCCCATTCCGGTTACAACTACTCTTCTTCTACTCATACAAGATCCTCGACGCTTCGCGCACTATGCCCTTTCTCACCAACACAGGGAGCGGTACAACTGACGCCGCGATGTCTCTGCGTAGTCGCTGATTTTACGCACGACTCGGCCGGTAAGATAGAGGAACTAAACGAGACCGATGATGCGCGGTGTAAAAACGTGTCGTAAACGATGCAAGATCCTAAACTGAGTCGCCACGCTAGAAAGTGGCCAAGCTGAACGCAGGCGTACTTCTCAAGCCCGAAGCAATAGGCCTTTGCAGCTGATCGTGCGAATGCTGGTCGCCAACTCAAAGATGGAAGAATAAAGACAAATGAACGTATTTGAGCGAGAAAGTTTACGCCTGAACTATGGGCACCTTGCTCTGCTCAGAAGGTCGCTACCGAACGCTATGCAGATTACGCTGCGTCGTGAAGCATCAATACGATTGGTGGCTGCGACTCGGTCCCGCAGTGAATCGATAGGAGTAGCGGGATCACATATTGGTGATCCCGCCAAAAAAATTATTGGTTAGCTAAAATGTAGTCTATTGCCTGCTGGACAGTCGTGATCTTTTCAGCCTCTTCATCAGGGATTTCTGTTTCAAATTCCTCTTCTAGAGCCATCACTAATTCAACTGTATCGAGCGAATCTGCACCAAGATCATCGACGAAGGAAGCGGCTGGAGTAAGGTCTTCCAGCGGAACGCCAAGATGTTCACTAACAACTTTCAATACTCTTTCATTCACATTGCTCATTGTGCGAGATCTCCCTGATAAGATGCCCAGATGAAGGGCTGGCAAGTGTATAGAGCGCCTATTTGCGAATCAAGCGCAGATACCCTATGAATTTATTGAGGAAAAATGAATCCGCCACACAGCTCAGGATCCATCTGAATCGCTTATCGCTACGCCATAAACAGGCCACCATTAACATGCAGCGTCTGACCCGTTATATAGCCACCGCCCTCACCCGCCAGGTAAACCACTGCAGCAGCAATATCATCAACCCGACCCATCCGAGCTAATGGAACCCGGTCGAGCATCGCAGCCGTCTGTGCCTCTGATAAGGCTGCCGTCATGTC
>MDTB01240879.1_pt1 | contig 11295 bp, 22 predicted proteins | sample 811161 | NCBI WGS metagenome assembly MDTB01 (sample SAMN05326650, study PRJNA326480) | marine metagenome | isolation source: seawater | place: Mediterranean Sea | collected 2009
AAAAATGGATAAACAAAATATTAGAATACATTTAAAAGCTTACGATAATAAAATCTTGGATATTTCAACCCAAGAAATCGTAAATACTGCAAAGCGAACTGGTGCTCAGGTTAAAGGACCAATACCTTTACCAACAAAAATAGAAAAGTTCACTGTGCTAAGATCCCCTCATATTGATAAAAAAAGTAGAGAACAATTCGAAACAAGAACACACAAAAGACTTATAGATATTGTTGAACCAACTCCGCAAACAGTAGAAGCATTAATGAAATTAGACTTAGCTTCCGGGGTAAACATAGAAATAAAAATATAATTATGAGCTTAGGTTTAATAGGAAAAAAAATAGGTATGACCAGAGAATTTTTCGACTCTGGCGTTTCAGTGCCTGTAACTGTTTTACGTATCGAGAAAGGGAGAGTAATTGACATTTATACAAAAGAAAAAAATGGTTATTCAGCTATAAAATTAGGTTTTATAAATTTAAAAAGTTCCAAACTCACCAATCAAATGAAGGGATTTTTTGCAAAAAAAAATACCGAACCAAAAAAAATTATCAAAGAATATAGATTAGAAAAAGTAGACGAATATAAAACTGGAAACGAAATAGGATTAGAAACTTTAAAAGATATTAAGTTTGTAGATGTTAGATCACAAACAATAGGAAAAGGTTTTGCAGGAGTTATGAAAAAATATAATTTTGGTGGATTAAGAGCTTCACATGGTGTTTCAGTATCACATAGGTCACATGGTTCTACAGGTCAAAACCAAGATCCAGGAAAAGTTTTTAAGGGAAAAAAAATGGCTGGTCACATGGGAGCTAAATATAGGACGATTTTAAATTTAGAAATAATTAAATCAGATCTGGAAAATAATTTATTATATTTAAAAGGATCAATCCCAGGGTCAAAAAACTCAGTTGTATACCTAAGAAAATCTATAAAATCTTTTAATAGAAAAACTTCTGCTGAAAAGTATGCACAAAATATAAATCCAAGTGATAATAAAGAAAATAAACAAGTTAACAAAAAGCCAATAGAAAAAAAAACAGCTAAAACGGAACAACCAAAGAAGAAATAATTATGAGCATAAAAATTTTGAATATTGATAATACTGGAAAATCTGAAAATCTTAATTTGTCTGAAAAATTAATTGGTTTAAAAGTTAATAATAAACTTTTAAAGTATGTTGTTGATTGGCAATTAAATAGATCAAAAAAAAGAGTTGCGAAAACGAAGCAACGAAATGAGATAACTGGATCTACTAGAAAAATTTATGCACAGAAAGGTACTGGAGGCGCTCGTCACTCAAGTAGAAAAGCACCAATTTTTGTTGGTGGTGGTGTTGCACATGGACCTAAAGGAGATAATTATAAGACCAAAAGTATAAATAAAAAAATTAGAAAACTGGCACTAGCACAAACAATCTCTAAAAAAAATAATAACAAAGAACTTTATATATTTGATGATGTTAAAAAAAAAATAGCAAAAACCAAAATTTTTAACAATTTTTTAACTAAAAATAAATTACAAAACGTTTTAATTGTATCAGATCAAGAAACTGAGAAAAATATTTATAAATCAGTTAGAAATATACCTGATGTAAAACTAATAAATGACAAGGGAACAAATGTTTACGACTTAATTAGGTTTAAAAATGTATTGTTTACAAAAAGTTCAATTAAAAATATCGAACAAAGGCTGACAAATGAAAAAAATTAATTATTTAGACTCTATTAAATCCCCTGTAATAACGGAAAAAGCCACAGGATTATCTGAACTAAACAAAGTTGTGTTTAAAGTTCATGAAGGTGCATCAAAACATTCTATTAAAAAAAACATTGAGAAAATTTTTAAAGTCAACGTTATTAAAATAAATACAATCAAAAACAAGTCGAAAACTAAAATTGTAAGAGGTAAGCAAGGAAAAAAAAGTGGATTTAAAAAAGCAATTGTAACTTTAAAAAAAGGCCAAACAATTGATTTGGCTATAGGAGTTTAAAAAATGAGTTTAAAAACATACAAACCGTATACTAAATCTACCAGATCAACTGTTCTTGTTGACAGAAAAAACATTTGGAAAGGTCCGCCCGTTAAATCATTAACGAAAGGGAAAGTTTCATCAGGGGGAAGAAATAATTTAGGAAGAATAACATCAAGATCAAAAGGAGCAGGTCATAAAAAAAGATATAGAATAATTGATTTTTATAGGAATAAAATTGATACCTTGGGTAAAGTTATTAGAATAGAGTATGACCCAAATAGAACTTCTTATATTGCATTAATTAAATATGAGGACAATACGCAAAATTATATTATTTGTCCCGAGGGATTAAAGATTGGTGAAACTATCACTTCAGGAATTAAAAAAGAAATTAAAATTGGAAATGCGATGCCTTTAAATGATGTTCCACCAGGTACTCAAGTTCACAATGTTGAATTAATAGATGGAAACGGTGGAAAACTTGCTAGATCAGCTGGTGCATCTGTAACAATTTCAGGATTTGATAATGATTATGCAATAATCAAATTATCATCTGGTGAAACAAGAAAAGTAAGAGCATCTTGTAAAGCGACAATTGGTACAGTTTCAAACGCAGATCAAAAAAATATTCAAATTGGTAAAGCCGGAAGAAACAGATGGAAAGGGAAAAGACCAATGGTTCGTGGAGTAGCGAAAAACCCAGTTGACCATCCACATGGTGGTGGCGAAGGTAAATCAGCCGGAGGAAGACACCCGGTGTCGCCGTGGGGTCAGTCTGCTAAAGGACTAAAAACTAGAAAACCAAAAAGAAGTGATAAATTTATAATTTCTAGAAGGAAGAAAAGGAACAAAAGATGACGAGAGGCATATGGAAAGGACCATTTGTTCATCCTAGTTTATTAAAAAAAGTGGACAAAATTAAGGATAAGGGAAAAAAATTACCAATTAAAACTTGGTCAAGAAATTCTACAATTATTCCTGAGTTTGTTGGTCATAGTTTTTTAATACACAATGGAAGAACTTTTATACCGATCACGGTTTCAGAAGAAATGGTAGGACATAAATTAGGTGAATTTTCACCTACGAGAAAATTTTCGGGACATACACCTGCTGATAAAAAAGCAGCTTCTGATGGATCTGCACCTAGTGGTGGTACTAAAACAGCTCCAGGTGGATCATCTTCGTCTCCTTCAAGTCCAAAAACTTCAACAACCGCAGCAGCACCTGCTGCTAAAGGAAAAGATGATGCAAAAAAATAATTTAGTAAAAGCTATTAACAAAAACGTAAGAACCGGTGCTAGAAAAGCTAATTTAGTTTTAAATTTTATAAAAGGAAAAAAAGCTGATGTTGCAATCAGAGATTTGGAATTTACAAGAAAAAAAGTTGCATTAGACATTAAAAAAACTGTTAAGTCAGCAATAGCTAATGCAGAAAATAATTATCAATATGACATTGATAATCTCTATATAAAAGAGGCTTATGTTGGAAAATCAATTGTTATGAAAAGATTTAGACCACGAGCAAAAGGAAGAGCCGCAGCTATAAAAAAACCATTTAGTAGAATAACAATAATTTTAGAGGAAAAACAAAATAAATCTGAGAAAGAAGGAGTAAAAAAATAATGGGTCAAAAAGTACATCCAGTAGGTTTTAGACTTGGGGTAAATAGATCGTGGGATTCTCTTTGGTTTGCAAAAAAAGGAGATTATGGCAAATATTTAATCGAAGATTATAAGATTAGGCAATTTATTAAAAAGAATATTAAAAATGCGGGTGTTTCAGAAGTCGTAATTGAGAGATCTTCAAAGAAATGTGTAGTCTCTATTCACACATCAAGACCAGGCTTTGTTATAGGCAAAAAAGGCTCTGATATAGAAAAAATAAAAAATAAAATATCTAAAATTACAAAAGATGAGGTTTCAGTAAATATAAAAGAAATAAAAAAACCCGAATTAAATGCTTATTTGGTATCTGAAAATATTTCACAACAATTAGAAAAAAGAGTTGCTTATAGAAGAGCCATGAAAAGAGCCATGCAAGCAACAATGAGGTTAGGCGCCAAAGGAATAAAGGTAATGGTTAGCGGAAGACTTGCAGGAAATGATATTGCAAGAACAGAATGGTTGAGAGAAGGAAGTATTCCTTTGCACACTTTAAGAGCTAATGTAGATTATGCTGAGTCAGAAGCCCTTACAACTTATGGCATGATTGGTGTAAAAGTTTGGATTTACAAAGGAGAAATTTTTTTAAAAGATGTTGAAAAAGAAAAAATTGAAAGGGTGAAAAATGCTACAACCAACAAGAAGTAAATATAGAAAAGCTCACAAAGGAAGAATACACGGTAAAGCCACAAGGGTTGCCAGGTTAAACTATGGCACATATGGACTAAAAGCTATTCAACCAGAAAGAATTATTGGAAAACAAATCGAGGCAGCTAGGGTTGCATTAACAAGACACATGCAAAGAACTGGTAAAGTATGGTCAAGAATTTTTCCTAACATACCTGTTTCAAAAAAACCAACAGAGGTAAGAATGGGTAAAGGGAAAGGATCACCAGAATACTGGGCATGCAGAGTAAAACCTGGAAGAATATTGTTTGAAGTCGATGGTGTTTCAGAAGAAGTTGCAAAAGAAGCTTTATACAAAGCTTCTGCAAAACTACCAATTAAAACTAAATTTGTAAAAAGATAAAAAATGAAAAAAAAAGAAGTAAAAAAATTAACGAAAGATCAATCAATTAGAGAAGTTGAAAAGCTTAAAAAGGATCTTTTTAATATGCGTTTTAAAAAAATTAATGGACAATTACAAAATGTTTCTGAGTATTCATTAATTAAAAAAAATATAGCAAGACTTTATAATAATATATTAAGAGGCAAAAAATGACTAAAAGAATTTTAAAAGGCAAAGTTGTTAGTAGCAAGGGGAATAAAACAATTGTTGTTGAAGTTAATAGAAAATTTCAACACCCTTTTTACGGAAAAGTAATATCAAGAAAAAAAAAGTATCACGCGCATGATGAAAATAACAAATTTAAAGAGGGAGATTTTGTAAAAATTATTGAAAGCAAACCAATATCTAAATTAAAAACATGGCAGGTTATTGAAAAATGATACAAGTGCAAACAGAACTATTAGTTGCTGATAACACTGGCGCAAAACGCGTTGAGTGTATAAAAGTTCTCGGCGGATCTAAAAGAAGATACGCTGGTATTGGTGATCTTATCGTTGTTAGTGTTAAAGATGCTCTTCCAAGAGGGAAAGTAAAAAAAGGATCTGTTCATAAAGCGGTTGTTGTAAGAACAAAAAAAGAAATTTTCAGAAAAGATGGATCAAAAGTTCAATTTGATAGTAATTCTGTAGTTTTGACAGATGAAAAGGGCGAACCAATCGGGACCAGAATTTTCGGACCGGTAACAAGAGAATTAAGACTTAAAGGACAAACAAAAATAATTTCATTGGCACCGGAGGTTATTTAAAAATGATTTTAAAAAAAGGTGAGAAAGTTAAAGTTATGGTAGGAAAAGACAAGGGTAAGAATGGCGAGATAATTGAAATTGATAGAAGAAGAAATCTAGCCAAAGTTAAAGAAATTAATATGTTAAAAAAACATAAAAAAGCAACAAAGGAAAATAAAGGTGGAATAATAAACAAAGAGGGTTTTATTCATATGTCAAATCTAAGAAAAAATACAGATTCAAAAACTAAGGTTAAAAAATAATGCCGAGATTAAGAGAAAAATATAAAAACGAAATAATTAAAAATTTAATGTCCAAACTGAGCCTCAAAAATACTCACTCCGTACCTAAAATTGACAAAATAATTTTGAATATGGGGTTAGGCGCTGATGCTTTAGAGAAGAAAAAATTAGAAACATGTATTAAAGATGTTGCTGCGATATCAGGTCAGTATCCCGTTGTAACAAAATTTAAAAAATCTATTTCTAATTTTAAATCAAGAAAAGGATCTAATGCAGGTCTTAAAGTAACTTTAAGAAATGACAGAATGTACGAGTTTATTGATAGACTTGTTAATATTGCATTGCCAAGGATAAAGGACTTTAAAGGATTAAAAGATTCTAGTTGCGATAAGTTTGGAAATTTTAGTTTTGGCATAAAGGAACATATAATTTTTCCAGAAATTAACTTTGATAAAGTTGAAACTATAAGAGGTTTAGATGTAACAATTACAACGACTAGTCAAAATAAGGAAAGTACCATTCATCTTTTAAAAGAATTTAATTTTCCTATCATAGAAGATACGACTAAAAAAAAGAAAAAAATAAAAAAAACAATCATAAAAGAAGAAAACAAGGAGAACAATTAAGATGGCAAAGACAAGTGCAATTGAGAGAAATTTAAAAAGGATAAAAATGTCCAATCGTTATGCAAATAAAAGAAAAAAATTAAAGGCTATAGTCAAAAATAAAAAACTACCTTTGAATGAAAGATTTGCAGCACAACTTAAATTATCAAAACTTCCAAAAAATTCATCTAAAATTAGAATTAGAAATAGATGTGAGATCACTGGAAGACCACATGGAGTTTATAGAAAATTAAGAATATCAAGAATAGCACTAAGACGGATGGCTTCCTCAGGTAAAATACCTGGCATGACGAAGTCAAGTTGGTAAGGAAGAATTATGACTTTAGTTGATCCAATTGGAGATATGTTGACAAGAATAAGAAATGGTCAAATGAGATCATTAAATAAAATTGATATACCTTTCTCAAATTTTAGATTGAAAATTTTAGAAGTCTTAAAAAAAGAGGGATACATCATTAATTTTAATATTGAAAATGAAAACGAAACTAAAAAGCTAATTAAAGTAGATCTCAAATATTATGAGGGTCAGCCAGTTATTAGAGAGATTAAAAGAATATCTAAACCAGGAAGAAGAGTATATTCAAGGGCAGACAGTATCCCAAGAGTTCACAGCGGTTTAGGGTTAGCAATACTATCAACAAGCAAAGGTGTAATGTCTGATAGCGAAGCAATTAAAAATAATTTAGGTGGAGAGGTAATTTGTAGGGTATTTTAATGTCAAAATTAGGAAAAAAAATAATAATATTACCACAAGACTCAAATATAAAAGTTGAAAGCGGAGGTTTATTGGTATCGGGACCTAAGGGATCACAAAAAATAAGTTTAAATGAGAAATTATTTTCTTCTAAAACCAATGATAAAAATGAATTCCAAATTGTACCAAATAAAAAAACAAAAAATACATCTATTTTATGGGGAACTTACAGAAGCCTAATAAATAATGCTGTTCATGGAGTCACAAAAGGACATGAAAAAGATCTAGAATTAAATGGTGTAGGTTTTAGAGCCAACCTTAAAGGAGAAGAAATAATTTTAAACCTAGGTTTTAGCCATGAAATTAAATACAAAGTACCAAAAGGAATTGCTATAAAAATTGAAAAACAAACTAAAATAAAAATATCTGGATCTAACAAGGAATTAGTCTCAAAAACTGCATCAGAGATTAAAGCTTTGAAACCAGTAGAACCTTATAAAGCAAAAGGCATAAAGGAAAAAAACCAATACGTTATTAGAAAAGAAGGAAAAAAGAAATAATTATGAACCGTCAAAATTTAAAAAATAAAAGAGTTCAAAGAAATAGATCTAAATTGAAAAAAGTTAATATTGATAGATTTAGAATTTCAGTTTCCAAGTCTTTAAAAAATATTTCAGCACAAATTATAGATGATAGTCTAAATAAGACCATCGTATCTGCTTCATCTACTGAAAAAGAGATGAGAAGTAACAAATTAAATAAAACTAAAATGTCAGTAGTTATAGGTGAAATTTTAGCCAAAAGAGCTGCTGAAAAAAAAATCAGCAAGGTATATTTTGATAGAGGTGGGTACAAATATCATGGAAGAATAAAAGCCCTAGCTGATTCTTTGAGAAAAAATGGATTGAGTTTTTAATGAGAGATAATGAATTTGTAGAAAAATTAGTGGCAATAAATCGAATTACGAAAGTAGTTAAAGGCGGTAGAAGATTTGGTTTTGCCGCTTTAGTTGTTGTTGGAAACCAAAAAGGATCTATAGGCATCGGAAAAGGTAAATCTAAACAAGTTCCTGATGCCATCAAAAAAGCTACTGAATTAGCAAAGCGCAATATGTTTAAAATACCATTAAAGGACGGTAGAACACTTCATCACGATATTTATTCTAAAAGTGGATCAGGTAAAATATTAATGAGATCCGCACCAACCGGCACAGGAATAATAGCGGGAGGTGCCATGAGATCTGTGTGCGAAGTGCTCGGAATCCAAGATATTGTTGCCAAATCTTTAGGTTCAGCAAATCCTCACAATGTGTTAAAAGCTCTTTTACAAGGTTTAAAAAATCAAAGTTCTCCTAAATATATATCAGCATTAAGAGGTAAAAAAATATCAGAGATTATCAAACAAAGAGAAAACTAAAAATGAAACTGAACACATTAGTAAAAACAAATTATTCAAAAATAAGAGTTGGGAGAGGAATAGGTTCTGGCAAAGGAAAAACTTCTGGTAGAGGAGTAAAGGGGCAAAAATCAAGATCTGGTGTTGCAATTAAAAGCTTTGAAGGAGGTCAAATGCCTCTCTATAGAAGACTTCCAAAAAGAGGTTTTAAATCATTAAAAAAAAAGAATATAGCTATAATTAATATTTCAGATATTGAAAATTTTATAAAAAGAAAAAAAATTAATGCTCAAGAAGAGATTAATATTAAAAATTTAACCCAAAAAAAAATAATAGGAAAAAAATACAGTAAATTAAAAATTCTTGGTAAAGGAGAGATAAAAGAAAAATTAAATATAAAAGCAGATTTCATATCCAAATCAGCTAAATCAAAAATAGAAAAAGCAGGCGGCGTTATAAGTATATTAAAAGAAAAAGCTTTATAAAATGGCCAACGATGACATTAATCAAACTTCAGATCTAAGAAACAGAATTTTTTTCACAATTTTTATTTTGTCAGTCTACAGATTAGGTACATATGTGCCCCTTGCTGGCATTGATCCTGTAGCACTCTCAGAAATGATGTCGACGAGTCAAAAAGGTTTGTTGGGTATGTTTAATGTTTTTTCAGGTGGAGCTGTACAAAGAATGGCAATTTTTGCATTAGGTATAATGCCATATATATCTGCATCAATCATTGTTCAACTTCTTACAGGAGTGTCAGATTATTTTAAAAATTTAAAAGACCAAGGAGAAATTGGAAGAAAAAAAATCACACAAATTACCAGATATGGCACAGTGTTTATTGCTTGTCTCCAAGGTTATGGTGTTTCTGCTGGTTTAGAAAATGCTGGTAATTTAGTTTTAAATCCTGGATTAAATTTTAAAATAATGACAATGATTTCCTTGGTTGCTGGAACTACATTTTTAATGTGGCTTGGTGAACAAATAACATCAAGGGGAATTGGTAACGGTATATCACTAATAATTTTTTCAGGAATAGTCGCTGAAATTCCTCGTGCATTAGCATCAACATTTGAACTTGGAAGAACAGGAGCTTTATCAGCAACAATGATAATTGGAATTTTTATATTAATTATTGTTACAGTCATGTTTATAGTTTTTATGGAAAGAGCAATGAGAAAAATTTTAATTAATTATCCAAAAAGACAAATGGGAAACAAAGTTTATGGAGGTCAGTCATCTCATTTACCATTAAAAATTAATACCGCTGGAGTAATACCAGCAATTTTTGCTTCAGCATTACTTCTATTACCAATAACTTTTTCTAATTTTGGATTAGCGCAGTCAGATTTATTTTTAAATATCTCATCCTTATTTTCACAAGGAAAGCCTTTGTACATGCTGTTATATGCGTCGGGTATAATTTTCTTTTGTTTTTTTTATACTTCCATTGTTTTCAACCCAAAAGAAACAGCTGAAAATTTAAGAAAATATGGTGGGTATGTTCCCGGTATTAGACCTGGAGAAAGAACAGCAGACTATATCGAAGATATTTTAACAAAGTTAACAACTATTGGTGCTTGTTACCTTACACTTGTATGCTTGATGCCTGAGTTTTTAATAGCAAAATATCCAATACCATTTTATTTAGGTGGAACGTCTGTGTTAATTGTAGTTGTTGTTGCAATGGATACTGTAACACAAGTTCAGACAAGGTTAATGAGTTCGCAATATGAGTCATTAATTAAAAAAGCAAAATTTAGTAAATAATTATGAATATTGTAATTTTCGGACCTCCAGGTGCTGGAAAAGGAACTCAATCCAAATTTATTGTAAAAAAATTTAATTTATATCAATTATCAACAGGCGATCTTTTGCGTAATGAAATTAAAAATAAAACAAAATTAGGATCTAAAATTTCATCAATTATAAATTCTGGTGAATTAGTCTCGGATAAAATAGTAAATGATTTGATAGAAAAATTTATTTCAAATGATACTTACAAAAACAAAATTATCTTTGATGGTTATCCTAGAACCATAAATCAAGCAAAGAATTTGGATGATTTACTTAAAAAATATAAACAAAAAATAAATATTGTATTAAAATTATCAGTAAGTTTAGAAACGATTAAAAAAAGGATTTTAGAAAGAAAAACTCTGGAAAAAAGAGCTGATGACAATGAGCAAATAGCAATAAAAAGATATAAAACTTATGAAAAGTCATCCGAACCTGTTATAGATTATTACAAGCAATCGAATTTACTCAAAGTTGTAAACGGTGAGGCGGGAATATCTGAAATTAATGGTCAAATTAGCGTGTTAATTGACGCTATCAAGGGTTGACTTTAAGGAATATGAACATATAAATACGTAATTTAATAATCTTATAATATGGCTCGAATAGCAGGTATTAATATACCACAAAATAAAGTTGTCCACATTGCATTGACCTATATTCATGGCATAGGAGACCTTAATTCAAAAACAATTTGCAAAAAATTAAATATACCTTTGAATAAAAGAGTTAATAATCTATCTGAGGAAGAGGTTTTAAAAATAAGAGAATATATTGATCAAAATTATAAAGTCGAAGGTGATTTAAGACGTGAAGTTTCAATGAATATTAAAAGGTTGATTGATTTAGCAACTTATAGGGGCTCTCGACACAAAAAAAAACTTCCAGTAAGAGGCCAAAGAACACATTGTAATGCCAGAACAAGAAAAGGTAAGGCTATAGCAATTGCTGGAAAAAAACTAACACCAATAAAAAAATAATTAATTAAGCTAACGTAAATGAATAAAAAACCTGAAAAAAACAAAGATATAGATAAAAAAGAAGTTAAAGTTGAAAAACCAAAAGTTAAAAAGAAAGTAAAGATTAAAAAAAATATAACCTCAG
>MDTB01099745.1_pt1 | contig 11294 bp, 7 predicted proteins | sample 811161 | NCBI WGS metagenome assembly MDTB01 (sample SAMN05326650, study PRJNA326480) | marine metagenome | isolation source: seawater | place: Mediterranean Sea | collected 2009
ACCTGGTTCACCTGGTCCCGGTCCTTGAGGTCCTGGTCCATCAGGTCCACCTGGTTGAACACCTGGTCCTGGCACATCTGGTTGTCCATCTGGTCCAGGACCTGCTCCGCCTGGTCCTGCCATATCATCTGCTGGAGGGCCACCTGGTTCACCTGGTCCAGGTCCCTCTGGACCACCTGGAGGAGGTCCACCTGGTGGTCCCATTTCTCCTTCAGGACCCATTTCAAAACCTGCTTCCATCATTACACCGTCTGCTGCTGAACCCCCAGCATCCATCGCAGATTCAAATGCTCCTTGAGGATCATCTGGATTAGCTGCTAAGGCATCTTGAAATGCATCACCTGCAGCTTCAAGGCCAGCGTTCATTATCTCGGGTGGTATTCCAGCTTCTGTTCCAGCTGCTTGAATAGCATCAGCAGCTGCTTGACCTGCATCAGCTGCGCTAGCTCCACCGTCTAAAGCATTATTGAATGCTTCTTGTCCTATAGCATCAAAATCTGGCATGTCTGGACCATCAAAATGATCCTGCCCAGCTTGCATCCCACCTTGCATGGCTTGCGCCATACAGTCTACAGGTGGCATTCCATTTGCCATTGCATTTTCAAATTCCTGTGTTCCTGCATCTAGACATGCCTGACACATATCTGGTGGAAATCCGGCATCAGTGGCAGCATCCATACATGCTTGCCCAGCTGCTTGCGCAGCAGCGCCTGGATCCATCCCACCGGCAATACCATCCTCAAAAGTGGTAGTACCAAGTTCCATAAAGTTAATCATTTAATGTTTTCTCCCTTCAAAAATTTAAATGTTTTCAAACAAATAATTTTTAAGCTTATATACGATTCTTGATTATGTAAAGTCTACAATCATACCATCTTTTGCAAATATGATTCCCTGAGGTAATTCCTTAGATAAAACATTAAGTTGATCATCTGTACGAGAAGGATCATGGTGAGTAATTAACATTTTTTCTATCTCAGAATTATGAAAGAATTCAATACCTTGCTCGATTGAAGAATGTCCCCAAATACCTTTTGTAATGAGTTCCTCTTTTGTAAACATGCCATCCCAAACAATATAATCAGATTTTCCTGCAAACTTATGAAGATCAAAAAATTGTTCTTTATCGTATCCATTATCTAATAAAATAGTAATTTTATTTTTTCTATTTTTAACACTGTAACCAACTGACCCACCAGGATGATTTAGTTTTAAAAATTCAATTTTAAAATCTTTTTCAAAGTCTTTTTTTAAATCATTAAACTCAACGAATTTTAAATTTGGTAATTTGTTAATTAATTCTAAAGGAAAATAAAATCCTGAGAAATACTGATGTATTATATTTTTGCTTTCATTTTTATCATTTAAAGCGCTACTTATAAATATATCTTTCTTTGTATTATATAATCCAGAATTAAATGCTAATCCTTGAATGTGATCATGATGCCAATGGCTATAAAAAATTATTGTTTTTTTGGATTCATCAATGCTTACTTGGCGAAAGCCTGTTCCAGTATCAAAAATTAACTGGCAATCACCAAAAATCAATTCAAAGCAAGAGGTATTCCCTCCATACATCACTGTTTGTGGGGTACTAATCGGAATTGACCCACGGCATCCATGCACTGTTAGTTTCATTTATTCTTTTTCATAGAAAATTCCTCTTTCTTAAAAAGAAAAATTTTTATTTTTAAAATTTATAAATAATTTATCACTTGCTTAAATAATACTGAAATACAATAATTTATCAAAAATCTTTCTTAAACTTCATCAAACTTACAAGTATTTGTGAGCAAACAGTGTCTCTTAATGTATCAATTATATTATCTACGCCAGTTGGATTTGCATTGAATTTATTAGAAGTAATGACATTACCTGAAGGTCCAAGTAAATTAAAAGAAAATTGGATTTTTCCAGAAACTGGATCAGCTCTTAAATTTATAGCGTAGTCATTTTTTCTTGGGTTTTGGTCGATCAGGGTTTTAGTCCAATCCTTACCTGAAAGCACTTCAAACATTGCATCAATCAACCTGTCGCAAGCTGGTTGTAAAGCACTAATCGATGGGTCAACTTTTATTGGAACTAACACAAGTTTTGATTTTGGATCGTCATCGGTGCTTGACATTGCACTTGATGTTTGATTGATATTTGAAGTTGCCCAGACATGAACAGGATGTTGAATATTTTTTAACATTACTGGACCTTGATCCTTAAAATTGTTTTTTATTTCTTTTTCAAGGCTTTGATAAACAGATTCTGCAACTGTAATTTCATTACTTGATGATATAGCTTCAAGTCTTGCTGCAATATTAACAGTATCACCAAAAACATCATTATTTTCAAAATGGACATCCCCTGAATTAATGCCAAACCTTATATCAAGTGAGTTACTAGAAATAGATTGTTTTAGAGTGTTTGAACATGATACAGCGTCATGGCAACTGGCAAACGCGACTAACCATCCATCACCAAGTGATTTAATTAATTTACCATTGTGTTTAGTAATGGCTGGATTTAAAATATTATCTGTAAATGATTTTATTTTAGCAAGAGTGCCACTTTCGTCTAGGCTCATTCTTTTTGAATAACCCACTACATCCATGAATAAAATTGCTGATAATCTTCTCATCATAATACCCCAAATTAAATTATAATATTACACATCAGAATTTTGAAAGTCACCAAAAAAATAGTAAAGTAAATTGATATACGTCAGTTAATTTTCTATTAAATCAGTTTGGGATCAATAAATTAAAAATTAATTTTTTAATTCTCAAACTATACAGTAGAATGCTAAATTTAAACTCGATTATTCAGGTTCTAAGTTCGTATATGTTCCAACCTCTATTAACAAATTTAATTTAAAATGACTAAACTTACTATTATTGGTGCTGGCAGTACTGTTTTTACAAAAAATATTGTTATTGACTTAATGACAATTGAAAAATTTAAAACAATAGAAATTGCATTAATGGATATTGATAAGTATAGATTGGAAAAAACTTATCGTGTTTTGGAAATTGTTTCGAAAAAGATGGGTGTTAATCCAAAGTTTAAAATGTACACTAATAGAAGTGATGCGTTAAAAGAAGCTGACTTTGTCCAAACAACAATCCAAGTGGGTGGTTTCAAACCATCAACTGTAATTGACTTTGAAATCCCAAAGAAATATGGAGTACGACAAACTATTGCTGATACCCTTGGTATTGGTGGGATTATGAGAAGTTTAAGAACAATTCCTGTTTTATTGGAAATAGCTGAGGATATTAGTCAAATTTGCCCTAATGCTGTTTGGATGCAATATGTAAATCCTATGTGCTCGAATATGATTGCGATAAATAAAGTTTTTCCTGAAATAAAAAGTTTAGGACTTTGTCATTCTGTTCAAGGAACTGCTGAAATGTTAGCAAATGATCTTGGTGAAGATATAGATGATATTAAATATTTATGTGCTGGAATTAATCATATGGCATTTTATCAAGAGTTTAAAAAACTTAGTACCGGCGAAGACCTTTACCCAAAACTTAAAGAATTTGGAAATGAAGTTCTTAAAGACAAAAAAACTTCAAGCAGAACCAAAAAACTAGAGGATTCCCAAAAGTATTTACATGAAAAAGTACGATATGAAATATTAAATCGTCTTGGATACTTTGTTACTGAGTCTAGCGAACATTTTGCAGAATATGTACCTTGGTTCATAAAACCAGGTAGAAACGATTTAATTGATAAGTATAAAATTCCTATTGATGAATATATTGACAGATGCAGATATTATGAAGAATTTTGGAATAATATTGATAAAAATATAGATTTAATTACCGAGCAAAAAATTAAAAGAAGTAATGAATACGCTTCATATATTATGGACGGAATAGTTAATAATAATTCTGTGACAATTTATGGCAATGTAATTAATAATGGTTTAATTGAAAATTTACCAAGTAATTGCTGTGTGGAAGTTCCATGTAAAATTAATAGTAGTGGATTTGTTCCACAAAAAATTGGTAAATTACCAGAGCATTTAGCTGCTCTTATGCGAACAAATATTAATGTTCAAATTCTTACAGCAGAAGCGGCTCTGACTAAAAAAAGAGAACATATTTATCATGCTGGTCTCCTAGATCCTTTAACATCATCTAATCTATCAATTGATGAAATTTACAATATGGTGGATGAATTACTAGAGGCACATGGAAACTATTTGCCAAACTATATTTAACAAATTTTAAAATATAATTTTCTTTATAAAATTTAATTTATGAATAAATGATTTACTAAAAATGAAGAATAATTCTGATTTTGATGTTGTGGTTATTGGTGCTGGAGCTGCCGGCCTATCAGCTACTTCTGAGTTATTAAAAAAAAATAAATCTGTAACTTGTATTGAAGCAACAAATAAAATAGGCGGAAGATGTTTTACAGATAATTCAATTTTTAATTTACCATGTGATTTAGGAGCGCATTGGTTGCATAGCTTAAGTAGCAATCAAATTGCAGAGTATGGAAAAAAATACAAAAAAGATTTTGAAATTTATAAAATTGAAGAAAAATTTTTAGTTTATGATCGTAAAATAAAAGCTGATGGAAATAATCTTTTTGCAATTATTGATAAATTAAAAATACTTAAAGAACAATTTTCAAATCCAGAATTGAATAAAAATTATATTGATGTTCCATTCAATGAACTAATTCCAAATGACATTAAACAACATGAATGGTATCAAACAGCACATCAAGCTATAGGAGCATGTCTAGAAGGAGTTGATTTTAATAATTTTACAACTGCTGATGCTTATTTGAATTTCAAACATAATGGTCATGGAGATGGATTTGTTAAAGAGGGGTATGGGACACTTTTAGCTCATTACAGGAAAAATATTCCAGTAAGTTTAAATACAATTGTAAATGAAATAAATTGGTCTGGTCCAAGTCTTAAAATCGAGACTAATTTGGGTACAATTAGAGCCAAAGCTTGTATTGTTACAGCTTCAACTGGAGTATTGAATTCTGATTTGATTAATTTTAAACCATTATTGCCACTTGAAAAATACGAAGCATTTGCTGGTATAAGTTTAGGATCATATAACCACATAGTTTTGCAGTTTAAAGAGGATTTTTATAAACATTTTAATATTCAAAAAGATGAATATTTTTTTTCTAAAATCAATTCATTATCATCTTTTCCTAAAGGTTGTTTTGGGACGTTAAAATTGCATAACAGTAATTTATCTTATTTCGATGTTGGTGGTAACTTTGCTTTAGAGTTGGAAAAAGAAGGCGAAAAAGCTTCTATTGATTTTGTTCTAAATACTTTGAGATCTTCATTTGGAAATACTATTGATAAATACTTAATTAAAGCCCACGCAACATTATGGGGGAAAAAAAAATTTTTTGTAGGATCATATTCAAGTGCTCAGCCTGGAAAGGCGCATTTGAGAAATAGTCTTAAATCTTCAGTTGCAGAAAAAATCTTTTTTGCAGGAGAGGCGATATCTTCAAATTATGCAACAGTACATGGTGCAGACTTAAGCGGCAAAGATACAGCTCTCAAGGTCATTGAAGTTTTAAAATTATAAACTAATTATTTTTTCTCCAAATGTAAGGTTCAACAAAACTACCTTGCCAAATGCCTTTTTTTTTCGCTTTGGCTATTTCTTCCTCATTGACATAATCTTTAGAATAATATCTGTAAGCAATAGCCCAGCCTTCTCTTACCATTGTTGCATTTATGTTAATTTCACCAGAAAAGCAAACAGCAATTAATCGGCCATATCTGTCTTTATCTTTGATTGTGCATTTGATTTGATTTTTATTAATAAGAGATTTTAGAAATACTGTAGATCTATATCCACATGAATATTTAACACCATCATGATTTTTACAAGTTTGCTTGGCTTCAGGTGCGTCTATTCCATGAAGTCTAATTTTTATTTTATTATTTTTACTCTTAATAGTATCACCGTCACTTACATAAACCTTCCCAACAAAATTGAAATTGTTTGAACCAACTGATTGAGCAAAAGAAATAGATATAAATTGAATATAAATATTTAAAGCTAAAATTAATAACTTTGAAATTTTTTTTAAATTTATTTTAATATGGGAAATTTTATTCAAAATATGCTTTTTTATCACTCTATTAATTTAAATATATAAATTTACACATATTGTACATTTGTAAATTTGATATTATATATTTAAAAAATTAGAGAAACCCCAATGTTTAAACTATCACAAAAGAAATACATTCCTCTTAGTAAAGTTGAGGTTCAATCATATATTGATGATAAATTTTCAACTAGGCACATTCACTTAGAGAGTGAAAGTAATGAAAAATGTTTTGTAGTTGCTTTCAAAACTCTTCCAAGTGACTCTTCAGGTGTTGCGCATATTTTAGAGCATACTGTTTTATGCGGTTCAAAAAAATACCCTGTAAGAGATCCATTTTTTATGATGACAAGAAGATCACTAAGCACTTTTATGAATGCTTTCACTGCATCAGATTTCACCGCCTACCCGTTCTCAACACTTAATGATAAAGATTTCAGTAATCTACTCTCAGTTTATTTGGATGCAACTTTTTTCCCTAATTTAAATGAATTAGATTTTATGCAAGAAGGTCACAGATTTGACTTTGTTGAAAAAGATAAATCAAAAGATCAAATTGTTTTAAAAGGTATCGTGTACAACGAAATGAAAGGAGCTATGAGCTCAATCAGCAGTCAAGCAGATCAAGGTTTAAATGAGAACTTATTTCCTAATCATACTTATGGTTACAATAGTGGAGGTGACCCTCAAGATATACCTAAGCTTGCTTATCAAAATCTTCTTGAATTTCATAAAAAACATTATCATCCTTCAAATGCAATTTTTTTTACTTATGGAAAAATTGATATTCCAACTTTGCAAAATGAAATTCAAATTAATGTTTTAAAACATTTTTCTCCTTCTGCAGAAAAGATAGAAGTTAAAGAAAGTAAACCTTTCAGAAAGCCAAAATATGCATTGAAAAATTATAAACCTCTTTCTAATGACGAAAAAAATCATCATGTTTTGGTAAGCTGGTTATTAGGTACTTCACTTGATCCTGTTGATAAAATGGAAGCAAAATTAATTGAGAGTATTTTACTAGAAAATTCAGCTTCACCCTTATCAAAAGCTCTTGAAGTTACAAATTTAGGAAGTGTGCCTTCTGACATGACTTCTTTTGATACTTATAAAAAACAAATGTATTTTACGGCTGGCCTTGAGGGGGTTTCAGCGAACCAAGAAATGAATGTTGAGGTGTTAATTGTTAATGTTTTTCAAAGCTTGGTAAAAGATGGCATACCTCAAGATCTAATAGATTCTTCGCTACATCAAATAGAAATTAAATTAAAAAAGATTAGTGGAGGCTTCCCATATGGTCTTCAACTACTTATGAGTTCAATGCCATATATTCTTCACGATGCTGATGTAATAAACTCATATGACTTGGAAACATCACTTGCAACTCTTAAAAACAGAATTAACAAAAAGGGTTATTTAGAAAATAGAATTCAGGAGATGTTTTTAGATAATCCTAGTCGTTTAACTTTTCAGTTAGTTCCAGATAAAGACTATGATCAAAAACAAGATAATAAAATTAAAGAATTTTTAATATCTAAGCAAAAATCCCTAACAGATAAAGAAAAAGAAAAAATAAATAAATTAAATACCGAACTTGAAATTAGACAAAATAAAAAAGATGATCCTAATATTCTTCCAAAAGTTACTGTTAGTGATATTGGAAATTCGAAAACATACCCTAAATTTGAGATTAGAAATAAAAATAGTGTTACCAGTGTTTTTTATAAAGCTGGGACAAATGGGATAGACTATTTTCAAAAAGTGTTCCCGGTTTCAGAGCCAACATTTAACGATTTAAAATATAGTTCTCTTTTTGCAGATATCATTTGTGAAGTTGGAATAAAAAATAAAAGTTATGAAGAAATTCAAAAAAGGCAATCAAGTTCTGTTGGTCAGATAAGTTCAAATTTTTCAATTTTACGTGAAAAACATAAAGATATTTTTAACCTTGCTTTTAAGATAGGCGGCTACTCTCTTCAGTCGAATTTAAATAAATTAAAAGAATTATTTTTTGATACGCTTGAGCATTTCAGATTAGATGAAAAAGATAGAATTAATGATATTACTAAAATGCATATCTCTAGCTTTGAGAGAAATCTCATAAATTCTGGACATTATTTTGCAATGACAAACTCAGATGCACAAATATCTAAATATGGAGCTATTTCTGAATACTCAAATGGCATTTCATACTTGAAAAATCTCAAAGACTTGAGGCTTTCTGATGGAAATATAAATGTTGAAAAGTTGATAGATACATTTGCTAGTTTAAAAAAGAAAATCGTTACTAAACCTATTACTGAAGTATTGGTTTCTTCTGGTGAAATTCCTGATTCTGATAATGATGAATATTTTCCGAAGGAAAAAAATCTTTTTGAACTTAAAGACGTAAATCTAATCACAGATGAAACAGCTTGGATAACTGAGACAGAAGTAAATTTTTGTGCTCAATCCTTTAAAACTGTAAACTATACTCACGATGATGCCCCAACTCTAAGCGTGCTAGGTTCAGTATTGAGAAACGGATTCCTTCATACAGCCATTAGGGAAAAAGGTGGTGCTTACGGTGCTGGTGCAATGCAGGATATGAGTGCAAGGACCTTTAAATTTTTTTCATATAGAGATCCAAATATTGAAAAAACTTTTGAAGCATTTGGAGAGTCAGTAAATTGGGCATTAAAATCAATTACTAAAGAAAAATTAGAGGAAGGTATATTAAATGTTATTTCTTCCATAGATAAACCATCATCACCTGCCAGTGAGGCTTTATCAGACTTCAACTCAAATTATAATGGATTTTCCCAAGAAATGAGGAAAAAATTTAGAGAAAATATACTATCAGTTAATATAGATAAGCTTGTTTATGTTTCAGAAAAATATTTAACTGATAAGCCAAGTAGGACAGTTTTTACAAGCAAGAAAAATAAAAACATTATTGATAAATTAAAATTTAAAACAAAATATATTTAATTTTTTCTTTAAATATTTGATTATATTTCAAATTTAATATTATAAATACAGATTTGTATTTAATTTGATTAGTTATGAAATGAAAATTTTAAAAGGTATTGTCTTAAGTTTTAATAAAAATCCTTTTTTCAACAATATTGAAGATTCTGTAAACATAGTTGAGGATGGAGGTATATTAATTAATAATGGAATTATTGAAGAAGTTAATAATTTCTCAGCTATTAAAAATAAATACCCATTAGCGCAAATTTATGATTATGGAAAATATCTTATAACTGCTGGTTTTATTGATTGTCACATGCATTACCCTCAAACGGGTATTATAAGTAGTTTTGGTAAGAGACTAATAGATTGGTTAAATGATTATACTTTTCCAGAAGAAAAAAAATTTATTGACCCTGAATATGCTTCAAAAATTGCATCGCTAACACTTGATTTATGTTTACAGAACGGCACTACTACAGTTTCAAGTTTTTGCACTTCATCACCCACCAGTGTTAATAAATTTTTTGAAGAGGCTTATAAAAGAGAAATGTGTGTAGTGGCAGGTAAAACATGCATGGATAGAAATGCTCCTGAATTTTTATTAGATACAGTTAATTCATCATATGATGAAAGTAAAAAACTTATTGAGAAATGGCACAAGACAAATCGACTAGTATATGCTATTTCACCAAGGTTTGCTCCAACATCTAGTCCTGAACAACTAGAGTGTCTTGGCAATCTATGGTCTGAGCATCCTGATTGTATAATGCAAACTCATCTTTCTGAGCAGTTGGAAGAAATAAACTGGGTAAAAGAGTTATATCCAAAAGCTGAAAACTACCTAAGTGTTTATGACAAATTTAATTTAGTCAGAGAAAACTCAATATTTGGGCATTGTATTCATTTATCGGAAAGAGAATTAGAAACTTTAGAAGAGAGAAATTCATCCGTGGCACACTGTCCTACTTCAAACCTTTTTATTGGATCAGGTATTTTTAATCTTAGAAGTTTCAATGAAAAAAAAATTAAAGTTGGATTAGCAACGGATACAGGGGGAGGGACCTTTTTTTCTATGTTGAAGACAATGTCTGAAACATATAAGGTTTCTCAACTATCAAAATTTTCAATCCATGCAGCTCAACTATTATGGTTGGCCACTATGGGGTCTTCAGCATCTCTTAATTTGGAAAATAAAATTGGAAATATAGAAAAAAATTATTGCGCAGATTTGAATATTATCAATCTATCTTCAACTAAGGAAATTGAGCAAAGAAAAAATCAATCAAATAATATTTGGGAAGCAATTTTCCCAACACTAATTATGGGAGATGATAGAGCGATTGTATCAACTTGGTTAAATGGAAACGAAGTAAAAGTTTAGAAAACTAATAAATTTATTTTTTAATTAATGAATATATTATGCAATCACTTTTTTATTTGGAATGCTGATACCATTTTCAATTTCGGGTACGAGAGAATATTCAAATGTGCATTTAGGATCAAGTTTTCTGCAAGTTTTTTGAACCTCTTCCTCACTTATGCTCGCTAAGACTAGCCAAAAATGTTTATCTCTATAAATGCTAAAACTTCTTAAAATTGTTGTTTGCCCTTTATTGAAATATATAGCTAGTAAAATCCATGTGATTAAAAACATCCACCAAGCCACACTCAATGTTATTAAATAGACTGATAAAGTTACAAGCAGTACTTCCCAAAGTTTGTTTTGTATTAACCAAAACGGAGGCAAGATCCAAGACATTGAAGATTGGCCTGCGTCAATGATATCTGTCTTTCTTCTCAAATCTCTCAAAATTTCATAAATTTTATACTCTTCAAATGGAAAGATTTTATGTCCCTTGAGTGCCTTTTCGATTACTATTGTCTCTTCAGGTGAAGTGAACTCAAATGAGCATCCTAGAGTTCCAAAAGTAATAACTTCGAAAAAAACATCTTCTCTTCGAATAGTCAAAAGAGTTTTTTTATCTTCTTCAGATAATATATTTGCAAATTCTAATATAGTACCATGAAAAGGTTCACCATCTACTGCAACGATTACATCTTTTTCTTTTAATCTTAGGTTTTTAGCTCTACACCTTAGCTTAAGTTCTTTGATTTTCAAAAATGATGCTGTTGCTTGAAGCTCTTCAATATTATTATTTTGCAAATCTTCTAAATCAATAGCTCCATCTAAATCATTAGAGCCATTATTTATATCATTTTCTAAAGTATTA
>MDTB01124389.1_pt1 | contig 11294 bp, 10 predicted proteins | sample 811161 | NCBI WGS metagenome assembly MDTB01 (sample SAMN05326650, study PRJNA326480) | marine metagenome | isolation source: seawater | place: Mediterranean Sea | collected 2009
ACGTTATAATCTTTTGAATTTTACATTTAAAAAGGAAGTTTATTAAAAATAAAACGATTAATTGAACAAAATGTAACCTGTACCATTTTTCAGGGAAATTAAAAATATTAACTTTACAAATTAAATAGATAACAACCAAACATATTTTTGCTCAAACTAGACAAAGCCTTTCGATAGTGTTATTGTAAAAGTGTAGCAACAGCTACAAAACGTTCAACTTGCATAAAGCAAGATGCAGATCGACTTAAGCCATGGAACGGGGACTTAAGCGAAACAAGAGCAAAACAATGACTCTAATTTACAGAGGACAAAAATATGTCCAAAATAAAGCAGCAGCTAAGAAGCAGCACAATAAATTAACATACCGAGGAAAATCCTACACAAGTTAAGCTCATTACATCATAAAAAAGACCGCTTTAAGCGGTCTTTTTTTTAATTAGTTAAGAAATAATTTATTTTAATAATCAAATTTTTTACAATGAAAAATTAGTAGGATGCAAAATACATTCTTCATCCTAGTATTCACTAACAGTTTCCTTAGGTAACTGATAATTAAAATCATGCATCTTCCAAACGTCATTAAATATATTATTTAAGATTATAAAAAGCGTTTTCAGTTTCATAAACTTTCCTTGTAACTAGCTTTTGTATAGAACGACTCTACAAATGAAGTTAAGTGACCAATTACTCAATACTTCTCACAAAAATTGATATAGAGTATTTAAATATTGAATATTGAAAGAAAATTATGACGGATAAAAAACCCTTATTCAAGACTCCCTACGATATAAAAGACGTTAGTGCTCTTTTTGCAATTGTAGCTTTTGTTTTAATTATTGCTGCCATAGTTGGAAATAATTTATTTGGTATATTCCAGGAAAACGTTAATTTCGGGTAAATTAGATACTTGTCTTTAATGAAAAAATAATACTCATATTCGATATTATTTAATGGAATGAATATCGAAAATAATTAGACCCAATTTTAAATTAGCAGTTAGATTTTATTAACTAAAAGAATTCGTGATCAATAGGAGGATTTTTGCATAAAAACAACGTGTGAACGTTGATTCATAAAGTTATTAACTTGGGACGAATATAAATAATTTTTTTAGAAACAAAATATATGACTCTCCTACACCATAGTAAGTTCTTAATAAAACTACCGGCAATGGGAAAGATATTTGAGGGGTTAAATTAGTTCCAAAGAAAGCAACAGGAGTTACTAACATCAAAAATGTAATATAAAAATTTAATTTCGAAATCAATTCCTTATTAAAAGTATATAAAATCAAAATCGACTCCAATACAAAAAAATATGAAAATGACATTGATCTCCAAACATCGCCATTAATCATTACAATTGAGCTATAAAAAAGAAAAAATAAAATATGTATACCAAAATAACCTTTAAAGTTAAAACCATATATTTTACTAAAACTGTTTGAACTTTTTTTCATTAATTTAACTATCAAGAATAAAGGGAAAAAGAAAACCCACTTGAAAGAACTTAAATAATTTAAAATTTGTGAGAGCCAATATTCTCTAAAGAAATTCACAAAATTAGGTATTTGGTTTGTAACAACACTGATATCAGGAGCAGGGGCAATAATTCCAGAATCAATTATGAATCGGCCGAATATCCAAAAAATAAATCCAAGAAATATTGAAAAGGTTGTAATTAGGAAATTCCTAGATACTTTTAAATTAAATAAATTACTTCTATCCTCCTTAGAATAATCGCTACACATTAGATCTCTTCTTATTAGAAATAACCATAGAAAAGCACATGCAAAAATTGATCTTTCATCATTAAAGAGAGAAGATGGTATTGCAAAAATGAAATATAGTGGATTCACTTTAAAAGCCGCAGGTATTAACATTAAAAGATGTGAAACTGAATCTGTTGTTCCCCAAAATGAAGTCCCCTCCGTAATAAACCAAGTAAGTGATAAACCAATAAGATTTAATAATGTAAAAGAATTATTATTAGTTCTAGTTCTGATAATTCTGCTCAAAAGGAATAAATTGATAAGAGAGGATAATACTGGTATAACTACTACAAATAGGCCCTTTAGCCCTAAGAAATAATTTAATGAAGGAACAAAGAATCGATAACCTAACAATTGAGCAATTGCCGGAAGATCCCTATTAAGAGGATTTTCTGCTTGCATCATCTGGAATAATAACCTTCCAGCTCTATCAGGTTGAAAGTATAGCCATAAACTAGGAAAAGCAAAAAAAATAGAGATGAAAAACGCTATCAAAGCAAATTTAATATCTATTCTCCATCCATGCTCTTCATGATCAGAAATTCTAAGAGTAAAATAATCAATCTTACTTATTAAATTAATTCTATATTTTCTAATAGGAATTTTCATATTAAAAACTATAGTTTATAACTAATTTTTATTGATTGGAATTTAGTATCTTGAAGTTTTATCTGTCAATTATCTAAATAATATTTCTGTTGTCTTTAATTAAGTAATTATTATCGTTTGTTTTGAATTTTAGCAGGATTGTATATTAAGCTAATAAAAAAAAATAATTTAGTTTATGCAATATAAATATGACGTTGCAATAATAGGTGGATTAGGCCATATTGGCTTGCCCTTGGGAATTTTATTTGCAGATAAACTTAAAAATGTTTTATTACTCGACAATAATTTAAAAGATAAAGATAAAGTACTTAATGGGGAAATGCCCTTTATTGAATATGGAGCTGAAAGTTTATTAAAGAAAGCTCTTGCAAAAAATTTAATATCCATAACATCTCATATTGAAGAAATCAAATATTCCAAAAATATAATATTTTGTATTGGGACTCCAATAGATGAGTATCTAAATCCTAAAACAAATCAATTTTTAGATGTCATTGCAGAATATTCAAAATTCATTAACAAAGAACAATTGATAATAATAAGAAGTTCTGTTTTCCCAGGAATTTGTAATCAAGTTAATAAACTATTAGGTCCAGATATTAATCTAAGTTTCTGTCCTGAAAGGATTGTCCAAGGATATGCAATCAAAGAGCTTTCAAAACTACCTCAAATTGTTTCGGGATATAGCGATAAGGCTATAAGCTCAGCAGGAAATTTATTTAAAGAAATTTCAAAAAGTATTATTTATACATCAGTAACTAAAGCAGAATTAGCAAAATTGTATTCAAATACTTGGAGGTATATTCAATTTGCGGCAACAAATCAGTTCTATATGATTTCTAATGACATGGGTGAAGATTATGAAGACATAAGAGATCTTATGATGGAAAATTATCCTAGGATGTCTGGATTTCCATCTGCTGGATTCGCTGCTGGCCCCTGTCTCCTTAAAGATACTATGCAACTTTCAAATCTAAGTATGAATGCAAATTTCTTAGCTCAAGCCGCAATGAATATTAATGAAAGAATGCCAGAATACCTTATACAACTTATAAAGAAAAAGCATATTTTAGAAAAGGCAAAAGTTGGAATTTTAGGTATGGCATTTAAAGCAAATATTGATGATATTAGGGATTCTCTGTCTTTTAAATTAAGAAAATTATTATCATTCGAAGGTGCTGAAATTAAATGCAGTGATGAGTTTGTAAATAATCCAAAATACATCTCGAAAGAAGAATTGATAGATTACTCAGAGATAATAATTATTGGTGCTCCACATGATATTTATAAAAACATAAAAATACCAATTAATAAATCATTATATGATATTTGGAGTCTAGGTATTGATACAAAATGAAGAGAATAATTTTTTCAAAAAAGTGGTTTGATTTATATGAAATTTTTGATAAGAAAAGCAACTCAAATTTTTACGGTATTAAGCCGCCAGATTATGTTACCGCAGTAGCTTTTGACAAGAGTGGAAAAATATTACTTGTTATACAAGAAAGGCCTGTGATTGAAAAAACAAAAAGCCTTGAAACTCCTGGAGGTCAAGTAGACCAAGGAGAAAATCCCATTACATCTATTAAGAGAGAATTGGTAGAGGAATTGGGTTTATCCTTTAAAAATGTAAATAGAGTAGCAGTTCTAGAACCAGATGTAGGAAGGTTAATGAATAAACTTCATGTTTTTAAAGCTGAAAACCCCATATTTGTAAAAGATCCCGAAGTGGGCATCAAAGTTATAACAATTGATCCTAAAGATCTGATGGGGTTTATTTATAATGGTAAATTATCAAACGCTTATTCAATAGCGGCAATATCTATAGTTTTAAATTTGTCTAAACATGAAACAACCAAATAAAATATTACTTCTTGGTGGAAATGGAAAACTAGGGAAAGAAATTATTAAATCTAGGTTATTTAATCAAATTTATTATCCAGGCAAAAATACATGTAATTTACAAAACAAAGAATCTATTAAAGTTTTGCTAGATGATTTTAAGCCAACTCATATAATTAATTGTGCTGCACTGGCAAGAAGAAAGCTTTGTGAGGACCGACCAAATGAAGCTATATCAGTCAATATTATAGGAACTTCTCAATTGGTGCAGTCCATATTAGAGTTTAGGACTAAAAACAAAGAACCAAGATTATTGCATATTTCAACTGATGCTGTTTATCATTGCGGAGAAGGAAATTATGATGAATTTGATCCTACGATTCCAATTTGTAATTATGGGTGGTCAAAGCTAGCCGCTGAGTGTGCAGTAAGATTATTGAATAACTACCTCATAATAAGGACAAGATTTTTTAATCCTGATGACATACCTTTTATAGATGCTGCTAATGATATTTTTACATCTTCAATTCCGATTTCAAAACTTGTGAGTTACATCTATCAATTAATATCTGTTAAGTATGTAGGAGTATTGAATATTGGGGACAAATCACAATCAGATTTTGATAAATATAAGGTGCACAAATCTGATATATTACAAACTGACATTAATTCTATAAGAAAAAATAGTGAACTTCCTTTTTGCAATAATTATACTCTTTCCACAAAAAGACTAGATTCCATACTTCATTAAATATAATTCATGAAAAAAAAATTAGATATATTAATCCCAGTTTTTAATGAAGAAAATATTTCTTCATTGTTTTGTTTGTTAGATAAAAATGTCTCTACATCATTTAAAGTTCTTTTATGTTTTGATAGTTTTGAAGATAGTACATTAAAATTTTTTGACCCAAAAGAATTTTCATTTGAAATAGACCCTATACTCAATGAAGGTAAAGGAGTTCATTCTGCAATTATTTCAGGGTTTAAAAAAAGTACAGCCGACGCTTTGTTAGTATATCCTGCCGACGATTTAATAAATACAGGAATTATTGATTCAATGTATAAAAGTTTTGAGAATGGAAATCATGTAGTCGTAGCAAGTAGATTTGTAAAGGGTGGGACCATGAACGGTTGTCCACTTTTAAAAAATATTTTAGTTCGTTGTGGTTCTTATTCTCTTTATTTTTTATCCTGCATTCCTGTAATGGATGCGAGTAATGGCTTTAGACTTTTTTCAAAAAAACTATTAGATTATGTTCAAATTGAATCTAAAAAGGGGTTTACATACTCCATTGAATTATTAGTAAAAGCAAGAAGATTAAATTTATCTATCTCAGAAATTCCAGCGAAATGGGAAGAGAGATGTAATGGTAGCAGTAATTTTAAACTTTTTTTATGGCTTAGTGAATATTTAAAATGGTATTTTTATGGACTAGCAACTTTTTGGCTAAGGAAAAAATCTAGTTCGGTTAAGAAAAAATTAGTTAAAAAGTTTAATTAGCTTATGAAAAAAATTCTCATAACAGGTGGATGCGGATTTATTGGAAGTGCGCTTGTAAAAAAATTAGTCAAAGATGGTAACAAAGTAAAAGTCCTTGATAACTGCTCAAGGGGATCAGCATCAAGATTAAAAGATATTTTTGACGATATTGAGTTCATTCAGGGCGATATAAGGGACTTTGAAGTAGTTTCAAAAGCTTGTGAAGATATTGAACACATTCATCACTTAGCTTATATTAATGGTACAGAAAATTTTTATAAAAAGCCTGAACTAGTTCTTGATGTCGCAACTTCAGGGATTATTAATTTATATAATTGTTGTAAAAAGAAACAAATACAAGAATTTTATTTAGCCTCAACTTCAGAGGTCTATCAAACTCCCTCAAAATTTCCAGCCGCAGAAAATGAACGCTTAATAATTCCTGACGTAATGAATCCAAGATACTCTTACGGAGGGGGTAAAATATTATGTGAACTGGTAGCTATCCATTGTATTCAAAAATTAGTTAACAAACTAATAATTTATAGGCCTCACAATGTATATGGTCCAGACATGGGCAATGAGCACGTCATACCTCAGTTTTTCATAAAAATGAAAAAACTAGTTGAAGAATTTGGTATTAATAAAGTTATCAATTTTCCTATTCAAGGAAATGGAGATGAGACAAGGTCATTTATTCATATAAATGATTTTATAAAAGGGGTCGAACTAATAATAAATAAAGGAGAAAATAATCAGATATATCATATTGGAAATTCTGAAGAAGTATCTATTAAAGAATTAGCTTCCCTCATAAGTAAAACCTTAGATATCAGTATAAAAATTAAACCTGGAGAACTCCAATTAGGAAGTACTATAAGAAGATGTCCTGATATAAAGAAAATTTCAAGCATTGGTTATAGACAGAATATTTCTCTTGAGCAAGGAATAGTAAGTCTAAAAGGATGGTATTATTAACCTTTGTTTGTTAGTTTTGCTATTAAATGAGATCATCTAAAATTATTCAGAAATGTCAGGTTTGTGGTTCTATACAATTTAAAGATATTCTGGATTTAGGTTATCTACCGTCTGTTAATGATTTTCAGGAAATAAAAAATGATCAAGAAGAACAAATATTTTTCCCAAGTAAACTAATACAATGCCAAAATTGTAAATTAGTTCAACTTTCTTGCATTGTTGATAAAGAGATTTTATTTCCAAGTAGTTATCCGTACACCAGTTCGACCACAAGAATTTTAAGAGAAAATTTTAGTGAATTAAGTCAGGAAGTTGATGAGTTAATAACCTTAGACAAAAACAAATTAGTCTGCGACATTGGTTCTAATGATGGGAATTTATTAACATATTTTCTAGAAAAATCTAAGGTCGTTGGAATAACTCCTGAGGACATCGGAAATAAAGCTATTGAGAAGGGTATTCCTACAATAATTGACTACTTCAACAAAGAGTCAGTTAATAAAATAATTGAAAATTATGGTAATCCAGATGTTATTACCGCTACAAACGTTTTTGCCCATATTGATAACCCAAATGAAGTAATGGAAAATATTTCATTTTTACTCAAAAGAGAAGGTTTATTTATAATCGAAGTCCATTATTTAAAGTCCTTAATTGAAACAAATCAGTACGATACTATTTACCATGAGCACATGAGGTATTACTCTCTTGAGTGTTTAAACAACTTATTATCAACACATGGATTTACAATCTTCAACGCAAAGTTAATAAATACTCATGGAGGATCAATTAGAGTTTTCGCTTCAAGGTCTCATAATTACAAGATAAGTGAATCTTTTTATAAGATTTTAGAAAATGAGCAAAAATATCTATACAAAGAGAATAATTTATTTTCTTACAAAAATATTGTTCAAAAACAAAAAATTGATTTATTAAAAACACTCATAGAATTAAAAAATAATAAAAAGACTGTTTTTGGAATTGGAGCCCCCTCAAGAGGTACAACTCTTGTAAATTTCTGTGGTATTGATGCATCATTAGTTTCTTATATTTGTGAAATAAAAGGTTCTCATAAAATTGGTAAATACTTACCAGGAACCTCAATACCAGTATTAGACGAATCAATATTATTCAAAGAACAACCTGATTACGTTTTACTCTTGTCATGGCACATTTCGAAAGAACTTATCGATAATTTAAAGAAAAAAGGATTGAGATCAAAATTTATAATTCCACTCCCTAATGTTGTGATAATTGACTAATTATTATTTGCTCATTGATAATAATAAATTTAAAGTGTTATAGTCATTATCGAAATTTTTACAAGAATTACTATTAAATGATTAGATTCCTCAAACTACTTAGAAGAAGAATTGATATTCATAGAGTAGAGAATCAATTGAATTTCATTTTTATAAATTAATAATGGGATTCCCTCATTGCCCTATTTGCGTCGTTCTAGCATTTCTATCAATTTGTATCGGGCTTACCCGTAGCTATATGTTCTTTTTTCTTATTAAAGAGTTTATGAAAGAAGATTTCAAAATGAAATTGAAGATTATTTGGGCTTAAAGGTTGACAACTAAGTATAAATACTTTATAAATAAATTGTAGCTAATACTACCAAATCGTCCGATCTACCATTAGATAGACCGCAGTACGACTCAAGTCAAAGGACGGGGACTTGAGCAAGCCCAGGAGCTGCAACATGGTAAACATGTATTTTAACGGTAAATCTTTTGTATATTGCAAGAGCCAAGAAGAGAAAAAATTAAAGCTTACTTATAGAGGATCTATTTACTTGAGATAAAAGATCTCAATTTATTAAATATTTTATAAACAATTATTTTTCTAGGTTTTGAGATAAACCAGCTTAGGGCTGACTTTCTTTGGTATATGGAAAATGCAGAACAAATTGCAAATCCATATCGACAATATATTTCTAGAATTATCTATTTTTTGTATATTAAAGTCTTTATTGTAAAATTATGTAGGCTAAATTTTTAAATAAAAGATATAAAGTCTATAATTTTCATAATTTTTTTATCTATGGGAAAAAAACGATTCAAAAAAATTGCTTTTTACTTCTTTTCAGCAGGATCTTTAGGTATTTTATTATTCTCTGCATTGATAAACATATATAAAAATAGAAAAGGTTTAATGAATGTTAGTGGGTTGACTGAAATGAAAGCAAAGCATGATCATCATACTTATGAAAAATTTTTAATAAATCCTCTTACCCCCTCTAATAGAAATCCGCCAGTTAAATATTTGAAAGATTTAGTTATAGAAGAGAGCGCAAACTTAAAAGGACAATGGTCATCACCAATTGATTGGAATGTAATGTCTTTAAATGCATTATTACTCCCAGATGAAAGAGTAATGACGTTTGGTTCATATGCAATTTCCCATAAAGAACATGGAGATATAAGAGCTAATAAAAAAATAACATTGACCGATGGGAGAATTTTAGAGAGAGATCGTGGAGATGAACAATGGAATGCTCATGACATAAATGTTGCTTGGGATTTCGATATTTGGACACCAAGTTTAGGATTTGGTGAGAATGCTCATTTAGTTTTAAAGCCTTCATTTCCTATGGATGCATTCTGCACACTGGCCAGAGTCATAGATCTTGATACTCTCTTCTTTGTTGGAGGAGGATCCGCAAAAGGTAAGAGCCCAGGGACTCAAAAAGGCACGACAATATTTGATGTAAAAAATAATATTTTTAAAAAGTATCAAGACTTAAATTATCCTAGATGGTATGGATCGGTTATTAGAACTTCAGACGAAAAATTAGTTATAGTTGGGGGTTTAGATGTTGAAACTGATATCCCGAGCATAGTCCCAGAGATAATAGACTTGAAAAGAATAAGTGAAGGATGGAAGCTTCTTAATAAGGCTAAAAGTGATGATTTATTTGGTGGAGATGGAGGTTCAAGTGGGGCCAGAGAATGGAGTTATCCTAGAAGTTATTTATCCTCAGACGGCAACATAGTTGGTATTTCATACAATAAAATTTGGAAGATGGATAAAAATGATGACTATAGAATTTCCAAAACGAATGAATTACCTTTAGTTAAAGGAGGGATCGCAAATATAATACATACAGATCCTAATGCAACAGAACCCTTAAAGCATAGTGAAGAATTAAAAATACTCACGATCGGTAGTCCTGTAGGTGATAGAAATTCAACAGTAATGATAGGTAAAGATAAAGTATATATTTTTGCAGGTAAACAAATTGAGGATGCATATGCCTCTTCTAACAAAGTATATGAGATAGATTTTTCAGATAGTACCTACCCCAGATACAAAGAATTAGAAAGTACAGCTTTTCCAAGGGCAAATGCTGATGCCACTATACTCCCGAACGGTGAGGTCTTTCTTAATGGAGGAACTGCTTATACCGAATTAAAGTTTAGTATTTTTACACCAGAAATTTATAATGTCAATACTCAAACCACTAGAACATTAAGTGATGGATATTTTAAAAGAAACTATCATTCTTCAACATTACTTTTGCCTAATGGATCTCTCCTCATTACAGGGGGTGATATTTGGAATTCTGAAATTTTTTACCCTCCATATCTATTTGAAAAAGATGAAAATAATAAAACCGTCTTAGCGAAGAGACCAGTGATCTCCAAAATCAGTAAAAAAATAAAAAGAGGTATTGTAGAAATGGAACTTGATAAAAAAGAAATTTTAGATATCGAAATGATCACGATTATTTCAACAGGAGCAACAACTCATGGCCAAGCATCAGAGCCAAAATTTAGATCTCTTGAATTTATAAAAAATGATGAGAACAAAATTTCATTTAAAATTCCATCTAATAAGAATGAACTGCAAAATGGAACTTACATGATTTTCGCAATTTCCACCTCTGGAGTGCCTTCAAAAGGAGAGATAATATTTCTGCAATAAATAATAAAAAATTTGAAGTTAAAACATTATAATTAAATGCAAGTAAGTGTAATTATTCCTTGTTTTAATGAAAAAAATACTATTGCAAAGATAATAGAAAAAGTAGAAAATGCTGATGTTCTTTTAAAAGAAATAATTATAGTTGATGATTCATCAACTGATGGAACGAAAGAAATATTAGAAAAAATAAATAATCCAATAATTAAAATTTTTTTTCATACAAAAAATCAAGGGAAAGGAGCTTCTTTAAGGACTGGCTTTTCAAAGGTGAATGGAGATATATGTATAATTCAAGATGCTGATTTGGAATATGATCCTAGTGAATATCCGAAATTAATTAAACCCATAATTGATAATAAAGCAGATGTAGTATTTGGTAGCAGATTCGTAGGAGGAGGAGCTCATAGAGTAGTTTATTTTTGGCATAGAATAGGTAATGGGTTTTTAACTTTATTAAGTAATTTATTCACTGACATTAATCTTTCTGATATGGAAACTTGCTACAAAGTTTTTAGAAAGGAAGTTATCCAATCCATAAGAATCAAAGAGAATAGATTCGGCTTTGAACCTGAAATAACAGCTAAAGTTGCCAAAATGGGATGCAGAATATACGAAGTAGGTATTTCTTATTATGGGAGAACCTATTCAGAAGGGAAAAAAATAACATGGAAAGATGGA
>MDTB01006949.1_pt1 | contig 11293 bp, 9 predicted proteins | sample 811161 | NCBI WGS metagenome assembly MDTB01 (sample SAMN05326650, study PRJNA326480) | marine metagenome | isolation source: seawater | place: Mediterranean Sea | collected 2009
TATCAAAAAATTAGAACTACATTTTCAGACCTAGATGAGATGATCTATCGTGGTGAATTTATTGAAATTAAAAAATGGTTAAATGAGCACGTTCATTTTCACGGGTCTAAAAAAACAACATCGGAGTTGATGCAGGATTTATCAATTTCGTACGACCCTATTGATTTTCTAAAATCGATTTAGCATCATTATCAACGATTTCAAATAATTAATTTTCTTTTATTAAATTCAACTGTATAATCAAAAAAATCTAGAAAACAGTATCATTATGCACATAAAAGCACCATTTTTTAATACATCTTTAACTATTTCTCGGTTTTTTAGAAATTTTAACCAGAATGCTGCAATATTAGATAAAAAAAGACCTAATATCTCTTGTACTATTCCAACACCGCGTATTTTTTCGCCGCATCAACAACATCAACGTCCAGTTTTGCAACAATCGACATGGCAAGGTAACCAATATCGTGCAAGATCTATGGCACTACCTTCAGCTTTTATTAGTCTTGGTGTATTTTTAGCTTATCATTCAACTCAGACATCACACTGTGATCCAATTAAACCAACGGCCTTAAACCCCAACGAAATAAAAAATACAGTTGAAAACTTTCAGCGTGATTTATTAAAACTTGTTGAGTTTCATCAATATCTAAATAACATTAAAAAAGATGGTGGGCGCGTGATTTCATTTATAAGTGCATCTCGACCAATGTCCTCTTTAAATTCTGAAGAAATAGACGATGAATTTAATAAAAATATCGAATTAATTGTTAATGATATTCATCAACACTATGATTATTTAATCAAACTAAAGCACCCTCTAGTCATTATTAATGGTGGTGCAGGGCGACCAGGAAGTGGTATGGATTCTATCAATCATGTAGCCAAGCATTTGCGTGAAAAAGGGTATAATATTGAGCAAATTTATTGTGATATTAATAGTGGTTTTCCAGATGAAAAATTACCTGAATCAGATATTAAAGTTATTAAAATGGGATTTGATTTAAGGCAACTTGCTGTAATTTCAGGTCAAGAAGTGTATGTCCTTCCCGGCGGTTATGGCACCAACTATGAATTCTTTCAACTTGAAACAATCAAGCAATTAAAACAATTTGGCATTGATGTGACTTCGACCGGATTGGATTTTGATCATGAACGAGTGACTCTAATTTCTAATTCAGATGCCTTTTGTTTTTTAAATTATCATTTAAAAAAGCAATTTGACCTTGGTTTAGTTTCAGAAAAAGAACTTAAGAATATTCGTATTATTGGTAAAAACAATCAAATCACCTCGATTCTTAAACCATAATTCGCCTATGCTTATATTGAGTTTTGAATCTAAATAGGGTATATTTTAAGCTAGTCAATTTGCTGAGGAGAGTTATATGGCAAAGTTAGTGTTAAATGGTGAAGAAATTGAAGTTGAAAGTAATACTCGAATTGTAGACTCAATTGAAGAAGCTGGTGTTCCCATTGGTTGTAGTAATGGTGTTTGTGGTACTTGTGAAGTCGAGATCATTGAGGGTATGGAAAATTTAAATGAATTAACTGAAGAAGAAGAAGATATGGGAATGGAAGGTAATAAACGGTTGGGTTGTATGTGTCAGCTAACTGGTGATAAAGTTGAGATGGAATACTAGGTGTAGCACCGTATTCCGTTTCTTTCACATACCATTGTTAATAACTGTCTTTTACTTGAACTGATCTTGTTTCCTCTAATATCCAATGTCTTCAGTGACACATGATTTTCAATATTCATCGCAAGTATGTCAGCACCAATATCCCCAATCTTATTCCCTTGTAACCATAGTGATTCGATTGATTTTGATTGTTTTACTGCCTGAGATAGGGCAATTAATCCATTATCACCGAACTCATTATCAGCTAAAACCACATGCTTAACACTTGAACTTTTCTTAATCCCATCTGCTAAGTGTCGGACACCACGATCATCAATTTTGTTGTGATCTAATACCAACCAAGCAATCCCATCATTGAGTTTTAAAACGTTTGCAACATTTTGTAAATGATTGACCGACAATGATGAGTTCCTAATAATTAAATGACGTACTTGGGATGCTGTTTTTACTGAATTTAGGACACTATCAAAAGCATTGTCAAATGGCTGGATTTGCGTAAATTTTAATAGCCCATTGCTTTTCAAATTGACCATTTTATTAATTGCGTGTTGTGAATTTTCTTTTGAGCCGCTTTTATATTCCAACCAAATGGTATTTTTTTTCGGTGACTTAGGTGTGTGGTCAACTCGATCAGAATACTGATATTTCTCATTATTTAATAGCTTTTGAAACTCATCTTTTTCACTATAAATTAATGACTGTGATTTAATTGAACTTATTGATTGGAATTTAATTTCATTGGGTGCTTCAACTGACATATTATTATTTATCGGTTGAATTTCCCCAATTCTTTTTCAAATAAGATGCCCGGCCTGATCCTATTTTATAAGCATTATAATGAAATGAATTCTTTTTGTAATAATCTTGGTGATATTCCTCAGCTTGATAAAATGAGGATTCAGGTAATATTTTGGTTACGATAGGTTTTTCATATTCTTTTTGTTTTAATAATGCCGCTATTGTTTCATTGATTACGTCTCGATCTTTTTCAGACTTTATAAAAATAGCTGTTTGATAATGACGTCCTTTATCCGCAAATTGACCATTGGGATCCGTTGGATCTATACTACGCCAAAACGCATGAAGCAACGTTTCATAGGATACTTTTGTTGGGTCATAGCGAACTTCAATAACTTCAAAATGATTGGTTGTTCCTGAACTGACATCTTGATAGTTTGCTGATTCAGACTTTCCGCCCATGTAACCAACCGTGGTTTCTAACACACCCTCAATAACATCAAATACAGGTTCCATGCACCAAAAACAACCGCCTGCAAAATAACGTTTGGTTTCTTCATTGGCACTAATTGATATTTGATGATTATTCATATTATGTTCTGTTAATCCTATATATTTATTAAGCACCAAAGGGTGAATTAAAATCAATGTCAAAAATAATATTAAGAGCGAAAGCTTCGAATTTCTTGGCACATTGTTATTATATCTAAATATGACATTGTGTCGAAGCTTTATATACATCATGACAGACAAATCTTTTTGATCCATAATAACACTATGAAATTTGTCTCAGATCAAGCAAACCAATTTGTACAGTTAATTGAGAAAAGACAAGATGAGATTTGCTCATCAATCGCATCGATTGATGAGGCTTCTTTTTCTATTGATTTATGGGATCGACCTGGAGGGGGCGGAGGAAATACACGAATTCTAACCAGTGAGACTTTCGAAAAGGCAGGCGTTAATTCTTCACAAGTCTTTGGCCAGTTAAAACAAGAAGAGCTGCCGATGTTTCGCCAATTAATTCAGAAAGTTGAGCCTGATTTTGAAGTTTCCATCCGCAGTGAATTTTTTGCCACTGGTATTAGTTTGGTTATTCATCCAAAAAATCCATTTGTACCAACCGTTCATGCAAATTATCGATACTTTGAAGTAACAAATGATCATCAATCGGTCTGGTGGATGGGTGGCGGTGCTGACTTAACCCCCTATTATCTATTTGATGATGATGTAACGCATTTCCATAGCGTTCATTACAATCATTGTGAAACATTTTTAAAAGGGTCATATGATTCATTTAAATCAAAATGTGATGAATATTTTTATCTTCCTCATCGTCAAGAAACCCGCGGTGTTGGTGGTATTTTCTTTGATTATTTGACAGATGATTATGATCGGCAGTTTCAGTTAATTTCGTCGTTATCGGCGGGTTTTGTTGAGGCCTACATCCCCATTGTTACTAAACGAAAAGGACATTCATACGATGATTCGCATCGAACCTGGCAAGCGATACGTCGTGGTAGGTATGCCGAGTTTAACCTTTTGTATGATCGAGGAACATTGTTTGGACTAAAAACAAATGGGCGTATTGAAAGTATTTTAATGTCAATGCCACCAGGTGCGGCGTGGGCATATAACCATGTACCGACACCCGGATCAGAAGAAGAAAAATTACTTTCAGTCTTACGCTCACCAAAACACTGGATTAAAAAATGACGAAAGTTGCCATTATTACTGGGGCATCATCAGGCATTGGCTTTGGTTTAGCCGCCTTATATGCTCAGAAAGGGTATTCCTTAGGCTTAATTGCGAGACGAAAACAGCGTCTTGATAACGTAAAAAAAGAGTTAGAAAATAAGTATAAAAATGATGTCGTTGTGATTGATTGTGATGTCGCGAATCGACATGACATTTTTAATGGCATTCGAGCCATTACTGAACGGTTTGGGCGAGTAGATTTATTAATTGTAAATGCAGGGATTAGCTTGGCCTCTCCTGCATATGAAAGCAATACTGATCATTTTGAGCAAACCATTCATACAAATGTATTGGGGGCTGGATATTCAGCCTATGCTGTCATTCCAACCATGTTAGAACAAGGATTCGGTCATATTGCCGTTATTAGCAGTTTGGCCGGTTACAGAGGTTTACCTGAGGCTGGTGCATATTGTAGTAGTAAAGCTGCAGTTAATGCTTTTTTTGAATCGATGCGTCTAGATCTTAAAAAGTTTAACATTAAAGTGAGTATTATTCGTCCTGGATATATTCAATCACCAATGACCGATCGTAATGAGTTTTATATGCCATTTTTACAAGCCAATGATGTCGGTGTTAAAAAAATTTTTAAGGGTATTGAGAAAGAAATGAAAATTTTTGCGTTTCCATGGCCGTTAGCTAAAATAGTTCAAACATTATATTTTTGGCCGTGCTGGCTTTATGATCTTTGCTTAGCAGGTGTCAAAAAGAAAAAAAGAGACGTTTAATTCATCGACGATATTGCCGAATGGTGTCCACAACTGACTGCACAGATTGGATTGGAATATCGGGCATTAGGCCATGGCCCAAGTTAAATATAAACTTTCTTTCAGGTCGTATCCCATTGCAAATTTTTGAAACACGTTCAACAATTATTTCTTTTTCAGCGTATAGTACAAACGGATCTAAGTTTCCTTGCAATGCTATATGAGGAGCTAATGCTTGATCTATTCGACTTAAATTCCCATTCCAATCGATACTAATTGCGTTGATTCCAGTGTCTTCATACAATGGAAAAAAAACACTGGTTTGCTTGCCAAAAAACGTAATTGGCACAGTTATCTTTCGTTGCCTTAACGCTGTTATGATCTTTTTCACATAATTCGCACTAAATGTTTCGCAGGATATCCAATCTAAGTGGTTGATCCATGTGTCGAAAATTTGTAATGCTTGTGCACCGTTGTTGCATTGATTTTCAAGATAAGTGATCGTTACATCCGTTACCTTATCTAATATGTCTTTGAAAACGCCTGGCTCATTTAACATTAACTTTTTTGTATGTTTTAAATCTTTGGATGTCCCACCTTCGATCATGTATGAAGCAACCGTAAACGGCGCGCCAGCAAAACCGATCAATGCTGTTTCTTTAGGTAATTCAGCCGCTACTTTTCTTACTGTCTCATAAATAGGCGCTAGAACTTTAATTTGTGGCTTTAGCTTTTGACTATCACTTTTAGTACGAATTGGATGCTTAAATTGAGGCCCTTTCCCCTCTGAAAAAGATAACGTCATGCCTAATGCTTGTGGCGTCACTAAAATATCTGAAAATAATATGGCCGCATCAAAACCAAATCGACGGATTGGTTGTAATGTTACCTCACTTGCTAATTCAGGAGAATACACCATATCTAAGAATGACTGCTGTTTTCTTATCTCACGGTATTCCGGTAAATAGCGACCGGCTTGTCGCATCATCCAAATAGGAATTGTATTCTGAGGAGATTCTAATGCATTTAAATATCGACATGACATGAGATAAGCGTATCGAAGGTTTGATTATGATGCAATAGTTCATGTTTAACACGTTTATATATTGGGTATTAACCTATAAAGGAGTATTTTCCATTATTAGTTGTAATTTAAATGGCAGATTGATGTCTCGTAGGACTTCCAAAACGTTATTATATATTATTTCGTATTGGCTAACTTTGTTGAGTGGGTTTTTGCTTATGAGTATAACCATGTTTGGAAATACTATTGATTTTTCAGATACAGTCGACCAGCATGTGTTATTTAACTCAAATCTTGACTCGATAGAAACTAATTTGAAGTTTTGGGTTATGGGAGACAACATTGATGGGCAAAATAATTCGACTCTAACAAACGGTCAGTCTATCGCCCAATGGAATGACTATAGCGGTTCAACAAATAATGCATTGCAAAATACAGCAAATAATCAGGGCATCTATAATCACACGTTGTCGTCCATTCGATTTGATGGGCCCAATGATTTCTACTCAATTGGAACCAATATTACAACAAACTCATCTTACACTTTTTTTATTGTAGAAAAACGAGCTGCTGGAAAAGCTCAAAATTATTATTTTGGACAAACTGGATCCGCTGGTAGAGATAAAATGATTCATTTAGGTTACCGAACAGATTCAAGCATCACACTTGCTCATTTCAGTAATGACATCACAACAGATGTTAGGAACCACGGTAATGTTGATTTAGCTGTATTTAGATTTAAGCGCTCTGAATCGCCTTCTCACTTTATAAATTTTAATGGGCCATTGCTTGATTCCGGACAAAGTGGAACGGCTTTAACAAATAATGGTTATAACATTGTCGGGTCTTCTTTTGAAAATTTTTACAATGGCAATATTATGGAAATAATTATCTTCAATACCGCCTTGAGTGACTCTCAAGTTTCAACAATTAATTATTATCTCTCAATGAAATGGGGACTACAAACAAGTGTTGATAGTAATGGAAATGGAGTGAAAGATAATTCCGACCCACTTTATAAAAATTCTAGAAAAGTCATTCAGATTAATAGTCAAAATGGTAATAATTACAATATCACATCGAATACTGCAGGGATCGTTGGCTCTGGAAACACACCACCTCTAACTTTAGAAAAAGGAGAAACATATATTTTCGAACATCTCGCAAGTGGGCACCCTTTAAAAATTGTTATTGGCGCATTTGAAAAGGTAATTAATGCAGGAGACGTTGTTCCTGTCACAATCCCAAGTGATCAAACAGGTTCGAATTATTATTTTTGCACCGCACATCCAGTCTCGATGCAAAATGTCATTACTTTTCAAACGTTACCAACCAGTATTGTTCCACTCAACGGCATTGCAAAACCCAATACGTCTATTACCATTCCAATTGTAACTTCAGGTAATGTGGAAGCTGGAAAAACATATTCATATCAGATTTTACCCGCTGTTTCTGGTGCGAGTATTATTAGTGATCCATCAAGTTCTAGTGGTTATTCCTTGCGCTATACACCACCCAATAATTTGGATCCTTTGACTGAAAAAACAGATATTTCAATTGTTGTTTCCGATCAAAACAGCAATATTGGCCCTTCGGTAACGTCAACTATTTATTTTTTTAATGAATTTACAGATCCAGATTTTAAGCTATCTGTATTTAACCCTACCATTAGCATTAGTGATAACGAGCCTCTTAATAGTGAAATACATGATGTAAATAACGATATTAACTTTCTTGATAGTGTTGACTCATTTCCGATTCAATACACAATTAGTTCCAATGATTTTTTCAATATTCATCCGTCCAATGGAAAAATCACATTAAAATCCAATTCATTTTCAACCAATCAGGTGCCTATCAATGTAACTGTAAATGCTGTTGTTACAACCAATTCTAAAATTATTGGTGTTTATTCACGTTTTACATTTGAAGTGTTTGCTAGTTTAGACCTTTTGACAGATACCAACAATAATGGGATTCCAGATGCATTGGAACGAGATGATAATGGTAATGGGATTCCAGATGAATTTGAAACAGGAGAAGATGAATTTATTTTAAAAGGGGACATTGATTTTGTTATCGATGAGCAAAACCAAGCACTGTTTAATGATATTTCTAGAGAGTTAAGTTTTGATGATGGCATTGATATGGATCTTAAAGTAAATGCCAAGTTAAAAGAAGTTACAATGGATGATGCCTCAATGGATCTCGAAGCTGAACTTGAAGTCGAGGATTTTATTTTAGGTGGTGGTAGCGGTGGTAATGCTCAATTTACCATGTCAGATCCTAATGGTGTATTAAATGTTAAAGATGATTTAACCATCGGTGAAAATGGTAAAGGTACGGCTCGATTTAGTCAGGGCAGTGCAAGCGTCAAAGGGACATTAACCATCGGAAATAATAGTAATTCGGGTGGTGTTGTCTATTTTTCAGAGAATGCCAATTTCGATATTGAAGAAGACTTTGTTATCGGCTCAAAAGGTGAGGCAAATGTTAATGCTTCTGGTGGTGACCTAGCTGTTAAGGGGTCCATGTCGCTTGGAAAAGATTCAAATTCAAAAGCTCAAGTCAATATCTCCAATACAGCAACGATCAAAGTGGCCAAAGATTTGACCATTGGTGAATCTGGTGATGCCGAAATAAACTGTTCTGGTGGAAATTTAAATGTGGCTGGCAAAATATCTTTAACAGGTAAAAAGACATCTGTAATCAAAATGACCGGGGGTGTTATTTCTGCCAATGAAATCGATTTAAATGATAAAGAGTCATTTAAATTTGAAGGGGGGAGTTTAAGTACCAAACAAATCAATGGATCGTTTGAAAGTAATGGGGGCACGTTAGATGTAGGTCCTAATGCTGACAATTTTTCAGGTAGTGGATTTCAGTCTAGACTTAGATCGCAACAAACGGCTCAAGAAAAACTTAAAAACATTACAAAAATTGTTGGGGACTTTGTTCAGAAAGAAGGCATTACTAAAATTTCCAACCTATCACTAAAAATTTACAGTGCTGCTCAAAATAGTCAAATTGAAGTTACTGGAAAAGCCAGCCTTGCCGGGACATTAAACCTAACCAGCAGTACAGGGCTTGCATTTAAATTAAAACAATCCTTCCAATTAATAAAAGCAAAAGTTATTGAGGGCTCTTTTTCTAAAATAACGCTGCCAACTCTTTCTAGTGACTTGAAATGGAATACATCAAATTTATATACTAATGGCACTATTTCAGTGGAACAAGCCACCTCTCAGGCTTCTGTTGTCGCTACTATATTAAGCTATCCAAACCCTGTTTTAAAACGAACCGGATCTCCTACATTTCATTACAAGCTTAAGTCAGCCTCTGATGTGACGATGAAGATTTACAATATTTTTGGAGGCTTAATTTACTCTAAAAGCTTCAGAAGCACAGAAAATGGTGGTCAGCTAACAAATTCAGTTGCTCTATCACAATTGGTTACTAATCGACTTCCTATTGGTATTTATTTTATTTTAATCCACGATCAATCCAACGTTGTTGCCAAAGGTAAATTCGCTGTTAAATAATCAACTTTTAATGATTAACCGATTCTTTTTAATTTGATTGATTGGATTATTTAATAATTTTTACTACACTAAGTAGATATTAATTGAGTTTACTAGGAGTCTGTATGGCAAAACGTGATTTTTCAAAACAAGTGGTTGATGGCCCTGATCGAGCACCGTCTCGAGCGATGTTACGTGCTGTTGGATTTGAAACTCCTGATTTTGATAAACCTCAAATCGGTGTTGCATCAACATGGAGCATGGTAACCCCATGTAATATGCATATTAATGATCTTGCTAAACATACTGAAGCCGGGGTTAATCAAACAGGTGGTAAAGCGGTTGTTTTTAATACCATTACCATTTCTGATGGAATTTCTATGGGGACTGAGGGAATGAAATATTCTTTGGTATCCCGTGAGGTTATTGCCGATTCAATTGAAACTGTTGTTGGTTGCCAAGGGTTTGATGGGTTGGTCGCTATTGGAGGCTGTGATAAAAATATGCCAGCTTGTGTTATGGGGATGATTCGTTTAAATCGCCCCTGTATTTTTGTTTATGGCGGGACTATTTTACCAGGACGACATAAAAATAAAGATGTCGACATTGTTTCTGTTTTTGAAGCTGTAGGATCGCATGCTAATCAAGCCATTGATGATAATGAGCTTCAAGATATTGAAAGTGCTTCCATACCAGGGCCAGGGTCTTGTGGTGGCATGTATACAGCGAATACGATGGCGTCTGCAATTGAAGCGCTTGGATTAAGTTTGCCAAATAGCTCGGCTCAAGCTGCGATTTCTACTGATAAAGAATTGGACTGCGAAAATGCTGGTAAAGCTGTGATGCATTTAGTTGAACATAATATTTGCCCAACCGATATTTTAACTAAAGCATCTTTTGAGAATGCAATCACAGTTATTACAGCATTAGGAGGCTCAACAAATGCTGTTTTGCATTTAATTGCCATGGCTAAAACAGCGGGCATTGATATTGGACTAAACGATTTTACCCGAATTGCTAATCGTACACCGGTTGTGGCTGATTTAAAACCTAGTGGTAAGTACACCATGTCTCGATTGGTTGAAATTGGTGGTATTATTCCGTTAATGAAACAATTGCTCGCTGCAGGATTATTGGATGGTGATGCAATGACAGTTACAGGACGGACAATGGCTGATAATTTAGCTGATTTTGGTGACTACCCTGATGGGCAGGATATTATTTTACCACTTGATAAACCCATAAAACCAACCGGACATCTAGTGGTTTGCTATGGGAATATTGCCCCAGAAGGTTCTGTTGCTAAAATAAGCGGTAAAGAAGGTCTATCTTTCACTGGAACAGCTCGTGTGTATGATTCAGAAGAAGGTGCGCTTACGGCTATTCTTGATAACACAATTGTTAAAGGGGATGTCATTGTTATTCGATATGAAGGGCCAAAAGGTGGCCCTGGTATGCGAGAAATGTTATCACCGACTTCCGCTGTTATGGGTAAAGGGTTAGGCAAAGATGTGGCGCTTATTACTGATGGACGCTTTTCAGGAGGTACACACGGCTTTGTGGTTGGCCATATTACGCCTGAAGCTTATGATGGTGGCGTTATTGCAATTATTGAAAACGGTGATGAATTAACGATCAATGCGGAGACTCAAGAGGTCAATTTAAACTTGGATCAAACAACCATTAATGAACGACTAGCTAAGTGGAAGCGCCCTGAACCGAATTACACATCAGGCGTTTTAGCAAAATACGCAGCATTGGTAAGTACTGCCTCCGAAGGTGCTACAACCGATCAAAATTTAAACTTATCGTCTTAGTTAATGAGTTACTATAATCAGTATCAATTATGATTACATGAATAAAATTATATTCTATTTCCAATGTTTATTTTTTACCCAATAAATTAAA
>MDTB01023901.1_pt1 | contig 11292 bp, 9 predicted proteins | sample 811161 | NCBI WGS metagenome assembly MDTB01 (sample SAMN05326650, study PRJNA326480) | marine metagenome | isolation source: seawater | place: Mediterranean Sea | collected 2009
CTATTGGTACAAAAATAGAATTTGAATTGAAATCATCTGAATCAATCCTTTTCACATTATAGGAATCACTTGTTGAATCTACGATTTTTCTATTAAATGCCATGTTACTCGAAATCTATAGTTGTTACAGTTGTAGAACTTGTTGTAAATCCAAGATTTGAAACAAATTCTTCTTTTAAAATTAATCCATCTGTACGTGTAATAGTTGGTTTAATTGTTAGTTTAAAGGTGGTCAATGAAGATAATTTTTCTTTTGGTTTTAAAATAACAGAATTTATTACATCAGATGTAGAATTAATAGCAACTGGTTCTACTGCAAAACTAAAAGGAACGCTAGAGGAAAAATCATCAGTTGATAATATAACGTTTCCACCTGCATCAGCCTTTTCAGATACGTTTGGAAACACACTACCATTTTGTATATCAGGTGCAAATTCAAAATCGTCACCCCTTACATTTTTTATTTTTGCTTTCTCATCATTTGTCAATGTAGAAGAATCATTATTAAAAATTATTTTTATATCTGTATTCTTATCAATATTTGTTGCAGATTCACTATCTATAAAATCAGTCGAACCAATTTGTTGAACTTGTATTTTTTCTACGAAAGGCTGAACCAAGTCCAATAAAGTTTGTATATCTTCTGAAATATTTAAATCACTTGCAGGATTTTCAAGTTCTTCACGTTTCTTTATACCACTCACTTTTAAAAATTTATCTAATAATTTTTTATTATTACCCATTGCAAATAAAACAAATCCACCTGAATATTTCATACTATTTAACTCACTAAAATTTAATAATTGAGTTTCTGTACCATCAGGATTTTTTTCCTCAAATTCTTCATCGGTAGGAGTTTTCATGACCAATTTCATTACAGTTGTTTCAATTGTCTGCAATTCTCCTGTTGTTGGATTTTTTACCTCTGTAGATGATGTTACTGGTTGAAGATCGAATTCAGGTAAAGGATTTGTATTTACATTTTTTATTTTTGCATTTGATAATTTATCTTTGAAATCTTGAATACCTCCTGAACCAGATATTTTAGCAGAGTACAATCCTGCTTTACTTAAACCTTGGGTAAAAAATAACAATACTTGTTGTATTTTCTCATTCAGTTCAATCAAATCTTGAATTAAATCTTCAAGATATTTTATGGCCTCATTAAGTGCTTTTAATGCACCCTCTGCTAAATCTTTTGCAAATTCTATTTTTGAAATAATAAGATCTATTGTTTCGCCATAGATTGGAAACAGATCTTGTATTCTTGTAAACTTCCAATTAGGTAAGGCTGAATTATTTGTTTTACTGAATACATTAATTGCCTTTAAACTGCTATCGGTAAACAATTGAGAACCATTTGGTACTTTTATACCTTCGACAGGATAATCTTCTACACTACCCGTTTTGACCATACGACCCACTTCGATCTCAATCTCATTCATGCCAATTATAGTTTTATCATCATTCTCTATAAAAAGTTGTTTTGATATATCAAACTTACGTAATTCTTGTCCGTTTATTTTGATTGTTTTTATAACTGGTTTTAAACCCATGCCAGGTATTATGCTATGTATTGATCTCTTAAATCCAAAATCACCATCTACACTAGGTAATGTTTCTAATGCACTGGCCGCAAAATAATCATGTTCTATTGGTTGCCCAATTGCTAAATCGTCAACAAATTTTACAATTGAATCTCTCAATGATTTTGATAACTTTTGTTTGTAAATGTCTGTTTCTTTTGTTTTTCTTATGAGTGAATTATTTGCAGGTAAAACATTTTTCAATACATTACTATTAGATGTGAAGGTCGCAATAAACTTTGATGATGGAAGATAAGTTGTTGTGTCTGAATGAGAAGAACTAAACATAGGATGATTCAACATGGCCTCATAATCATCAAAACCTTTACCAACTTTTAATGGACCAAAACTTCCAAGTTCACCTTTAGAAATTGAACCCAATTTTATCACAGGAGGACTATTAGGAGTCGCAGAATCAGTCGATGAATTCAACAATAATTCACCTCTTACGGATTTTACTTTTACAGTATTTTTTAAAATTTTTCCATTTCTTACTTGTATTGGTAAATGTTCTACAACCTCTGCCGTAAAATTATTAAATACTGTTCCTTGCTGAATTAAATCTCCTGGTTTGAACATAGGAATTTCTAATTTATTATTATAAGGACCAGTAGAATACGTATTAGAGCCTACAAAATTGTTTGTAGAATTCGCAGTAAATGTGACAATATCTTGAGATCCTAATGCTCTGTCAATTCTTCTATTCGTTGTATTGGTAAATCCATAAATTTTATTTTCTAATGGTGGAGGATATGTTTGCAGTATTTGTTTTTTTATTTGTAAATCTTCTAATTGTTTTCTTCTAATTCTTAATCTTGCTTTGATCGATTCACTTGATGCACTTTCATCATCTCCTAATTGAAGATTTCCTTCCATCTCTTGAATCTTTTGATTCAATTCATCTTCCATTCTACCAGTTTGTTCTCTATAATTTTTTTCCAAATCCTTGAATACTAATGGTTCACCTAACTCTATCTCTGTTATTTTATCATCAGGAAAGTCAGGTAAATTCTCTACAAAATTCGCAAAAAAATCCATTATTGCTTGAGTCATATCTCTTAAAGCATGATGAGTAGGCAATGCAAAAAACGTTACAAAAGCAACATATTCTCCAGAACCAACAGGTCTTTGTGAATCATTCGTATCGTCAAAAGATGTATTAACTTCTTGAACAAATTGACTTGGTGTTAAAGTTCTAAATTTAAATGATTCATTAAGATCTTTGATAAATTGTCCTGTTCTACTATCACCATCATCCCATCGACTAGGATTTATAAAATTCATAACCTGAGTAATTGTTTCTTTTAATTTTTTATTTTCTTCAGGTACAATTAAAGTATCGTTTGTATTTTGTCTAGTAAACACATTTTGATTTGCAAATCCTGATACATTACTAAAAGGACTAAAATCAAAAGTAGATTCTTGTATTTCTTCATTTGAATCTCTCAATACCTTCCATGTTTTACTCACTGCATCATAGTAAACTCGCTTTGCATCAACATCTGCTAAACTCGCAACAAGTGCAGTCAATGCTTGCTCTAATTTTGTAGTGTCAACACCTGATTCTAATCTTCCTACTTCCCACGGCCAGACAGTTAAAGAACCAAATCCTATATTTTTTAAATCTTCGAGAGCGGCAATTAAAGCATTTAAAGACGGTATTAACACAAGTGCTAAAGGATCAGTTAATGCTTGCAAAAATGTTTTTGTTAAGTTGAGAAAATTCGTAAGATTTCCTAATACAGTAGAGATGTCACCTGCAAATGTAGATACATTTGTCAATACCGCCTTCATCAATGGATCATTATCATCAAATAATTTTTTTTGATCAAATTCTACTGGATTATCAGCCATTTATAATCTCTTCTCTAAGTTTCTTTGCCTCATCTAATTTTGATTGTAGAAACTTAATATAATTGCTATTAAAGTCCAATGTTTTTTGAAAAACATCTTCTAATTGTTTATTTCTAATAGTTTGCTCTTCTAGAACTAATTCTTCTTCTTTTTTCATTGTGCTAACATTTGTTTAAGTTTTTGATCTACCGCTTGAAGAGCAGATGCATTTATTGGTGGTCCGCTAGGTCCTGTACCTGTAGGAACAGTTAATGATTGTAATGCCGCCATCAATTCAGATAAAACAGAACCTAAAGTTATTTTTTTAGATTCAAATTTTAAGACTCCTGTTTTGTCAATTGATATTTCGCCAAGTATGTTCGCCATTGTTAAAGAACCTAAAGCAGATATATCATAATCTTTGCCAGTAGTAACTGAAAACCCTCTTCCAGCAGTAACATCAAATGTACCAAGAGCAGATAAATATGATAATCCTGAAGCACCCATAGTCATTTTTGATAAAGTACCAGCAGGACCTACATTAAAAATAACATCACTTATATTTGATTCAAGAACTATTTTTCCTAGAAGTGTTCTTATTTCTTTACCTACACCAGGTATACTAGGGTGACCTATTGTCAATAAACCATTTATCTCTTCTCTACTACCCATTGTTACATTCATATTGACAGTTTTGTTTGCATTGATATTATAATCTCCTGTTGTAAGATTATAAGTTCCTGATCTAACTGTAGTAAGGCCATCAGATTTAAATACAGAAGATTTTGTTTGAAAATTTAAATCTCCCATATTTGTACCAGAAAAATTATAATTGTCTAAATTAAAAGTTTTTTGAGAGACAGGTTTATGTTCACCAGATGTAAAAATAACATCAGTACCTCTCAATACAACTTTACCAGAACCACCAGCAACTATATTAACATCACCCTCATCTGTAGACAAATTTAAGTTACCATTACGTACTTTCACATTATAAGCATTTTTTCCTGGTGAAGATGAACCATCAACATACATGTCAAAATATCCACCTACATTATGCAACGAATTTCCTAAGAAATGTGACTTATAATTAGTATCACCCATATCGTATTTTTCACCAATAGTATTATCAACTCTTGAACCGTTTGGTAAAAATTCAATATAAGAAGTAGATCTATGTAAAATACGTAATCTTTCTCTACTTGGTGTATCATCCATTTCAAAAAGATGTCCACTCTCCGTATAGTTTACATGATTGAATGGATAAACTGGTTCTGATACTGATTGAGGTTGTGTAAATGTTATATCAGGATTAGATGTCAGAATGCCAGTATGTAATGAATCTCTATATTCTTCTAATTGTCCATTTATTCTATGAGTGTTAAGAAATATTTTTGAAAATGGATTCTCTGAAATATCTGATTCGTCTGTCAATGATGTTGCAGATGCTAAAATATTAGTGCTTGGTAAACTAAATTGTAATACACCATCTTTTGAAAAACGTATTCTATTTTCATCTGGATATGGAGAATAACTTGTCACACTTGAAATAACTTCACCATCTTTATTTTGAATTTGTGTTACACCTTTTAATGACAGATCATCTCTTCTAACAACAATCTTTGCTTCCTGTTTAGTTAATGAATTTTCACCAGAAAACATGAATACTTTTTGATTATCGTCTAAATCATTACTAAAAATTTTTGGGTGGTCAACAATTGTTCCTGCGTTTCCATTTCGTGTTCTATCGATAAACAAAGGAGGATAAGGCTCTGATTCTCTTCGTTCAGGACTTCTAGAATCAAAAAAACCTTTATCTGGATTTGATATTCTTTCAGGTATACCGCCAGAAGTTCCAAGTATGACAGGTTCTTGTGCCTCTTTACCATCTCTGAAAAAACCAAATACATGTGTTCCTGGTACGACTCCAGTTGGAGACGAACCAATACCTGACATGGAAGCAGATGTAATTGGCATTACTACATCGGCCCAAGGAAGATCTTCAGTGGGTATACCTTGTCCTGGTGTTTTTTCATCTGTATGCCAACCAATACATCTTACTTTCAGTCTACCAAGATACAATGGATCATTACGATCTTCCACGACTCCGTACCACCAGACAAAGCCTCCTTTGCCCATGAATGACTGTGAATCAAATTCATTAAATGCTTGCGAAAAATTTTCCATTAGGCACTAAGTCTTTGCTTTATTCTTCTTCCGACACCAAACTTTTCAGTCTCTTTTGGGTCTCTTGTTGATTTGGTAGGATCTTTTACAATAATACCTTCTTTTTCTCTGAAAAGATCTATAAGTTTTCTATTTCTAGGTATATTACTTTTCACCCATGTCATCACTTTTTCGAGTGCTTTTTCAGAGGTATCGATAAGTTGACCTTCACGCTTGAGTCTAAAATATTCAAAGTCTTGTACATTATCTACTTTTTTATCTTCAAAATCACTACTTTTAAACATGACTGTATTATTCCTATTATTTAATACAATATTCACTTGACCATCTACACCTCTTGGTAGATTGCCTTTGATAACATTATACATTGATGTAGCGGCACCAGTATGAGATGCAATCATTATATCATCAGGCACTACTCTGTCTCGTTCTTTGTTTTGTTTTACTGCAATATGATAATTTGTAAGAACCCACGTAATATGAATGTCTCTTGGTTGATAGCCTGCTCTTAATAACATTGGAATTGATTCGTCAATCTCTTCTGTATCTTTAAATGTTATATCAAACATAATATTTGGAAGTCTATCTGGTCTCACATCTCTTAAAATCAATTGAAGACTTCTACCTTTTATACCCATCTTTTTTACTGCCATATGTAATTTAAAAACATCATCAGGGTTTCTAAGATTCAAACCTTTCAATTCAGAATATCTTTTCATTTCCGATGATAATTTTAAAAATGTTTTTTTCCATTCGTCTACATCACGAACTTTAAAAAGATCTTTCTGCATGAATTTTTCAGAAGCAAATCCTTTTCCAGATCCTGCACCACCGGCAAGAAAAACAATTTGTCCATATCTTTTACCTCCACCGTAAACAATAAGTTTTTCGTCTAATGGAACGGCAGTTTTAAATTGTGTGTAATCTAACATTTCTATAATCCTCCGCCTCTATAGGCTCTTTGAAAATTTGGTCCTGTCGTAGTTATATCTTGTCCAACATTATCATTATAATCTCCGACTTGTCCTAATCTTGATTGTTCACTTGTAACAAAATCTGCTAAGTTTTCTTCTTCTAAATTAATCAATTGAGATGATAAACTATCTTTAACTAATTTCATATCCATAAAATATTGACCATCAACAATCTTATGACTCAATTCTGATATCAAATAATTTCCTGAGTAATACTTATGCAATTCACCTGGAAAATAAGATGATGGTAAGTTTACATTCACCAATTCGCCTACAGTTCTAGCATGATCACCTGCTACTTTGATAGACAATACGATATTTTTTAATTGTCTATTTTGGGATAAATTTGGTAGTAACCAACGCTCAACTTGATTATCTATGTCAGCATCATTTTTTGCTTTTACATTTAAAACGTTTAATTGTTTTCTCTGACTTCTTTCAAAGTTAGTTGTCATAAATTTATAACATGAATTTGGTTGATTCATAGCATAATGATTTTTTGATACTAAAGGATTATTCTGTCCTTTTATATGTGTAAATTGCTGATATCTTACACCATAATCAAAATCATAAAAATTTGTTTTTACATTTGATATTCTAGATGAAAGTTCTGCACCCTCGATTGATTCTGTAGCCCCTTCATTATCCAATGAACCAACTCTATGTGTTACTGGATCATATGTTATTAATCTTGAAGAATACATACCACCAACAATATTTGCAATAACATTAAATGTTGATTCAAATTTAAAGTTTTGTATGATCGTATCTTCAGCAGATTGTTCAAAATTATCATCTTCATTCAATGCATTTGCTGGCATCAATACATATTTTGAAACAACTGCATTTTCCTCTAACTCAATTGAACCACTCTGCACTACTTTTTCTGTAGCATTATCGTCAACTCTATCCATATCTTGCACATTTGATTTCGGATTCAATAAACTTTCAATGCTCTTGAAATTGTGGCCATACTTGTCTTCGTAAAATAAAAACTTACCAAGACCTCGTGCAGGTACGGATCGTTTTGCAACCAAATTTATGCATTCGAATGGCCTAAAATGTGCCATCACGAGTTGCATTCTATATACCGCAGAATCAAGATTTTTTTCACCATCTGCAAATAGTGTTTTTGATGCTCTTACATTATTTGAAACATATGATGAATAAACATCTGTAACTATTTCCCATCCAAATTTTGATTTATATGACCTGGCAACTTTATTGCTCAAATTTGAAATGTATTCTTCAGAAACAAAAAATAATGAGTACGCTTGTTTTCTACTTTCATCTATAAATTTTGCAGACATGTTATATACAATAAAGTGTTTGCGTTGCTCCTCTAATTTATTAGATTTACTAGAAAAATTTATATTTATTCTTTCTTGTCCTATGATTGGTATTCGTTCTTCAAAACCCCCAATATCAAGTAAAGTGATGTCGCCATGAGTTGTGTTATCATTAATTGATTCATGAATATTGATGTCAAGAATCGTACTTTCATCAAGTGAAATCTTTTGTTTTAAATAATTTTCAATTTCAACATTTACGGTTACATCAGAGGTTTGCAAATTATCCATACAATGTTCTCGATTCCTCTAATATTTGTTTTGCGTAAATATCTTCGATTAATATAATATTTCTTCTTTTCTCGTTTTCAATTAATTCATAATCATATTGAGACACACTTTTTCTAGAACCTGAAGACAAAGTATCATATGTCGTTTTGTCAATATGAACTGTCTTTTCTTTTATTTTTGGTGTGTCGGCAGTTGCAGGTATCTCTGATCTCAGAATTTGCTCATAATGATGAACCGAATTGCTGGCAGTTAAAACTGAACCATGTTTTTTAATTATAAAATTTTTCATGTCAGGACCAAATTTTGGCCACTCGTTATAAACATCAAATATATCATTTGCATACAAAACAAGCCACATGTAGTCCACAGACCCATAATACTGATCTGCAATTGTATCAGGTCTATCACCAAATTTAACTTGATATGGATAATATGACAGAACATTCGAAAGAATTTTATCACGAATAACATTTCGTCTAAAAATATCTACTGCTATGGTCGTGTTTGAGGGTTTTGATTTATCAATGTCATAATTGATAAGTGGTAAATTTGTAAAATATTCTGACATTATGCTCCCTCTAACTGCTTTGAAAAATTTCTTGAAAGTGCAAAATTTTCTTTGAATGTGAGATCCAGTTTAATATGCTGAGGTGCTCCCGTATCTTTGAAGAATACTTGCTGACCCCCTTCACCATATGTTACTTTAAGATTTAAAATAGATGATTGTCCTATCTGGTGAAGAAATTGATTACGGTCTCCATTCTTTTTATAGAATCCTACTTTATAAACGCTTGGATAATCAAAGAAAGCAGATGATAAAACATTACCTACAGAGGATGAGGTGTCTACAGTTTTTTTGATTGTCACTGATTTTCGTGTGTCATTATATTGAGATGAACCAAAAGATTCTCTTGGTACTTTTACATTCATTGTTTGCTTATCACCTGATTTTTTTAAACCTGGCAACATACCTCTTTTCAATCTTTTTATAATTTCTAAAATACGATCTGATTCAACAGAATTTCTAGGGTAAAAATCAAAAGCAAATGCGTGTTGTCTGCGTTCTTTAATACCAGAAAAAACAAGAGTTGAAAATGGGTTGCCAGATTTTCTCATAGACAATGATGCAACTGCCGCAGATTTATCTTGACCCATGACTAATGCACCTACTGCTTCACCTATATTAAAACCAAATTTTGTTTTAAAATCATATTGTTCTATAGAAGGTTTTAATTCATTGTAGACTGTTGTACCAATCGTTTTATAGAAGTCCATAGATTTTGAAAAAGCATTTTGATCCGATGAAACAACTCCTGGTAGTTGTGCTTGTAATCTTGCGAGTATATCAGAAGATTCTGCGTTTAATAATGCACCAAAAAAACCAAAATCAACTTTTTCATGACTAGCCGAATATTGTGTTTTTATAGAACCTTTTGGTAGATATAACGCAAATGCATTTCTTGATTCGTAGAATCTATCTGTCTCTGTAAAATCAGAAAAGTCTGTTAAAGGATCTTTAACACGACTTGTATTATTCTTAAATTGATATTCTGTAATCATCATAAAATGTTGAAGACCATCAACATCTGAACCAATGCTATCAGGATATTTTAAAAGAGTTGCTTGATTTACTCCTTGTCTTCGTATGGCTTCTTCAGGTCCCATATAAATCCTCGTCTACATTTCTTGTATATATTTTTGATTCTGAAAAAGTCATATTTAATGTTGATGATATTGGAGCACTCGTATTTTTAAAAAATGCAGGATTACCCTCAGTCTGATAATCTACACTAAATGAAGTTATTGATGCGTTACGAATTCTAACAAGATATTTCGATCCTTCTAATTCATTATTACCAGAATAAAAATCTATGTCAAATCTATGAGGTAAAGTTTGCAATCCAGTTTTTTGCTCATATGAAAACTCTTGCAATCCGCCAACGGTTATGTCGATACCAGTGCCTTCTATAACTTCATCTTTAGGTAACATGGATTGTTTTATATAATTAATTATATCTTTCATTGCATCAGATTCTTCTGATTGCATAGGATATAATTTAAAAGTAAAATTATATGTTTTGAAACCTGTACCTTTGAACACACCGGTGATATATGGATTTACTGCTCTATTTGTTGCACTTGTTACTATCTGTCCTGCCGTTGCTTTTGCGTTACCTGAAGAAATACCAGGTATCATTGATACTGCTTTTTTCGCAATAACTTGACCTATCAATGAACTATTCATTGAGTTCAATCCGCTTTTAAGTGATTTGCCTACATTCTCTAATGAATAATCACTTGCTATTCTAGAACCAATTCCAACTGCGGTTGCTCCTATAGGTCCTAACTCTGCATCGGCATATTCTACTTTATAATCATCAACTAGATTTGTAGGCATTGGTAAAACAATTGTACCGACAATTCTAGGTTCTCTCGAAACAGATGCAGGTAAAATTTCTTTAACTTTTATGAAAGTGAATTTTTCTTCACCTCTAATTCTAGACCCAATTGTTAAAGGGAATCTAAAATCTTTTGATGTTTCTTGTATTGATTCAGCAATTGTATCTACTGGATTTGACATTTTTCTCCTGATATACATAATATTTAGCATGGCTTACAAAGGTTCATATAAAGTTAAAAACTTATCAAAGTATAAAGGCGACCCAACAAAAGTAACATATCGTTCTTTATGGGAACGTAAATTTATGCTTTACTGCGATGACAATCCTAACATATTGAAATGGTCAAGTGAAGAAATAGTGATACCATACAGATCACCTATTGATCGTAAGTTGCATAGATATTTTCCAGACTTTTGGATTCAAATAGAAAATGCAAAAGGTCAAAAAGAAGCAATACTTATTGAAGTAAAACCAAAGGCACAAACAAAAGTTCCTAAGAAAAAAACAAGAGTTACAAAGAAATATTTAAGAGAAGTTTATATCTATGGAGTCAATGAAGCAAAATGGAAAGCGGCCGAAGAATTTTGTAAAGATCGAGGTTGGAAATTTCAAATATTGACAGAAGATCATCTTTTTAACAATAAATAATAGTATGGCTGAAAGAGAAAAGTCATTTCTTGAAAAACTCAGAGATGCATTAAATAAAAATCAAGGTAACGTTAAAACAAGA
>MDTB01070428.1_pt1 | contig 11292 bp, 21 predicted proteins | sample 811161 | NCBI WGS metagenome assembly MDTB01 (sample SAMN05326650, study PRJNA326480) | marine metagenome | isolation source: seawater | place: Mediterranean Sea | collected 2009
GGTTAAAGAAGCTTATTGTGGAAAAAAAATTACTATGAAAAGATTTAGACCAAGAGCAAAAGGAAGAGCAGCCCCAATATTAAAACCTTACTCAAGTGTTACAATTATTTTATCAGAAACTAAAAAAGTGGAGAGTCATGGGACAAAAAGTTAATCCTGTTGGATTTAGATTGGGAGTAAATAGAGGCTGGGACTCTGTTTGGTATGCTAAAAAAAAAGATTTTGGTAATTACTTAATCGAAGACTTTAAAATTAGAGAATATATTAAAAAGAATGTCATAAACTCAGGTGTATCTAAAGTTATGATAGAGAGAACAGCTAATAAGTGTTACGTAACTATATATACCTCTAGACCTGGTTTTGTAATTGGTAAAAAAGGAAGTGACATAGATAAGATCAAAAATAATTTATCAAAGTTTACAAAAAATGAAATTAATTTAAATATTAAAGAGGTAAAAAAACCCGAGACTAATGCTTATTTAGTAGCAGAAAATATTGCACAACAACTAGTAAAAAGAATTTCATATAGAAGAGCAATGAAAAGAGCAATGCAATCTTGTTTACGACTTGGGGCTAAGGGTATTAAAGTTTCTATAAGCGGTAGACTAGGCGGAAATGAAATTGCTAGAACCGAATGGTTAAGAGACGGAAGTATACCATCACACACTTTGAGAGCAGACATAGATTATGCTGAAGCTGAAGCATTAACTACTTATGGGATAATTGGAATTAAAATTTGGATTTATAAAGGAGAAGTTTTTGCAAAAGAATTTAGCCAAGAAACAAACAAAGTAACTCAAAAAGAGGTTAAATTATAAAATGCTACAACCTGTCAGAACAAAATGGCGTAAAGCTCACAAAGGGAGGATTCACGGAACTGCCTCAAGGGCAAATTTTATAAATTATGGAGCTTATGCATTGAAAGCCTTATCACCAGAAAGAGTAACAGGTAAACAAATTGAAGCTGCTAGAGTAGCTTTAACTAGACATATGAAACGTCAAGGAAGAGTTTGGACAAGAATTTTTCCTAATATACCAGTTTCAAAAAAGCCGATTGAAGTTCGTATGGGTAAAGGAAAAGGTTCACCCGAATATTATGCTTGCAGAGTAAAACCAGGAAGAATTTTGTTTGAAGTAGACGGAGTATCAGAGGAAATTGCTAAAGAGGCGCTGTATAAAGCTTCTGCGAAATTACCAATAAAAACAAAAACAATAAAAAGATTTGCATAAAATGAAAAAAAAAGAGATTAAAAAACTATCAAAAGACGAAATTTTAAAGAACATTGATAAATTTAAAAAAGATTTATTTAATTTTAGATTTCAAAAAATGAGCTCACAAGTTACAAATCCAGCTCAAATTAGTGAGACTAAAAAAAGCATTGCACGTTTAAAAACAATATTAAAGGAAAAAATTAATGCCTAAGAAAATATTAACCGGAGTAGTTGTTAGTAATAAACCAAATAAAACTATCACAGTAATGGTTGAAAGAAAATATTCTCATCCTTTGTTGAAGAAAGTCATTAAAGTAAGAAAAAAATATAATGCGCATGATGAAAATAATAAATTTAAAACTGGAGATAAAGTTTCGATTGTAGAGAGTAAACCTTTTTCAAAAAATAAAAAATTTCAAGTGATGGAGAGTTCGAAATAATGATTCAAGTTCAAACAGAATTATTTGTAGCTGATAACACTGGCGCTAAAAAAATAGAATGTATTAAAGTTTTAGGTGGCTCTAAAAGAAGGTATGCAAGTATCGGAGACACAATAGTTATTGCTGTAAAAGAGGCCATACCAAAAGGTAAAGTTAAAAAAGGTTCAGTACACAAAGCTGTAGTAGTTAGGGTAAAAAAAGGTATTCACAGAGATGATGGTTCAAAAGTAAAATTTGACAATAATGCAGCTGTTCTTGTCGATGATAAAGGTGAACCAGTTGGAACAAGAATTTTTGGGCCAGTTACAAGAGAATTAAGAAACAGAGGTCAAATGAAAATTATTTCTTTAGCTCCAGAGGTTTTATAATGATTAAAAAAGGTTTAAAAGTCAAAATTTTATGTGGGAAAGACAAAAAAAAAGAAGGTGAAGTTATTGAGATCGATCGACCAAACAATAGAGTTAAAGTAAAAGAAATTAACATGGTTAAAAAACATGTAAAAACTACCAAGGAAAAAAAAGGTGGAATTATTTCTAAGGAAAGTTTTATTCATATATCAAATTTGATTTTAGTTGATGATAAAACTAAAAATAAAAAAACAGAGGCTAAAAAATAATGATACCTAGATTAAAAGAACTTTATTATAAAGAAATTCAACCAGCCTTAAAATCCCAATTCGGCTTTAAGAATTTATATATGGGTCCTAAAATCGAGAAAGTTGTCTTAAACATGGGATTAGGTTTAGATGGAAATGATTCCAAAATTTTAAAGTCTTGTGAAGAAGATATGGCGAAAATAACAGGACAAAAACCTGTTATAACAAAATTTAAAAAGTCAGTTGCTAATTTTAAAACACGTAAAGGAACAAATGCTGGTTTAAAAGTGACATTAAGAAAAGATAAGATGTATGAATTTATTGATAGACTTGTAAACATTGCTTTACCGAGAATTAAAGATTTCAGAGGATTGTCAAGTAATGGTTTTGATAAATTTGGTAATTATACATTTGGTATAAAGGAACATATTATATTTCCTGAAGTAAGCTTTGATAGAGCTGATAAAGTAAGAGGTTTAGATATCGTAATTGTTATGGAATCAAAAAGCAAAGAACACAGCTTTGCTTTATTAGAAAAATTAAATTTTCCATTTATTAAAAAAGGAGAAAACTAGAAATGGCTAAATTAAGTTCAATAAATAAAAATAACAGAAGAATTAAACTTTCAGACAAACTTTTTAAAAAGAGAGCCAAGCTGAAAAAAATTATAATGGATAAAAAAATTTCATTAGAGGAAAGATTTAAAGCACAGCAAAAATTGTCAAAGTTACCACGAAATTCTGCAAAAAGTAGAGTTATGAACAGATGTCAAATCACAGGAAGACCACATGGTGTATATAGAAAATTAAAGATTTCTAGAATTGCATTGAGACAACTTGGATTGCAAGGAAAAATACCTGGTTTAGTTAAATCAAGTTGGTAGAAAGGAATATATGAGTTTAAGTGACCCTATAGGAGATATGATAGCAAGAGTTAAAAATGCTCAAGAAAGAAATCATAAAAAGGTTGAACTACCTTCTTCAAATTTTAAAGCAAAAATTGCAGATATTTTAAAAAATGAAGGTTTTATAAACGATTTTAGAATAAATAATGAAAATAACAAATCTATTTTATCATTAGATTTAAAATATCATTCTGGCAACCCAGTAATAAGTACTTTTGAACGAGTTTCAAAACCTGGACGAAGAATTTTTTCAAGTGCAAATGGATTACCAAAAATAAATAATGGCTTAGGTATAGCAATTGTCTCAACTCCCAAAGGAGTTATGACAGATATAGATGCAAGAAAACAAAGAGTAGGTGGCGAAATAATTTGTAAGGTATTTTAATGTCTAAAATTGGTAAAATTAACATATCGATTCCAGAAAAAGTAAAAGTTGTCTTAGCTGGAAATATATTGAATATCGAGGGTCCTCTTGGAAAAAAATCTATAAATATTGATTTAGAAATATTCAATTTAGATATTAAAGATGGAAAAGAAATATCTATAAAACCAAAAAAAATTGATCAAGATACAAAAAGATTATGGGGAATGAGTAGAAGTTTGATTAATAATGCAGTTATTGGCTCAAGTACAGGATATGAAAAAGTTTTAGAGTTGGTTGGTGTAGGTTATAGAGCTGCTTTAAAAGGCAATCTTTTGAATCTTCAGTTAGGATATAGTCATGACATTAATTTTGAAATACCTGAGGGTATCAAAATTGTAGTGGAAAAACAAACTACTCTTAAGATTAATGGTGCTGATAAACAACAAGTTGGTGCTGTTGCTTCTAAACTTAAAACTTTTAGAAAAATTGAACCATATAAAGGAAAAGGTGTTAGAGAAAAAGGTCAGTATGTACTTAAAAAAGAAGGAAAGAAAAAATAATGAAACTTAATACAAGTAAAAGAAAAAGATTTAGAGTAAGCAATAAAGTTAAAAAGGTTGCTTCTAAAGATAGGTATAGATTGAGTATATCAAGATCATCAAAAAATATTTCTGCTCAAATAATAGATGACAGTAAGAATATTACTTTAATATCAGCTTCGTCTGTTGAAAAAGATATAAGATCAGGAATAAAAGTTAGTAAAACTGAATTATCAAAAATAGTTGCTGAAAAATTAGCAAAAAAAGCTCAAGAAAAAAAAATAACTAAAATTTTTTTTGATAGAGCTGTTTATAAATATCATGGAAGAGTTAAAATTTTTGCTGAGACTCTTAGAAAAAGTGGAATGGAATTTTAATTATGGAATATAACAAAGATAAAAAAACTGACGATATACTAGAAAAATTAGTTCATATTAATAGGATTACTAAAGTTGTTAAAGGTGGTAGAAGATTTGGTTTTTCAGCTTTAGTTGTAGTTGGGAATCAATCTGGAAAAATTGGTATAGCTCATGCAAAAGCAAAGCAAGTACCTGATGCAATAAAAAAAGCTAATGAAATGGCTAGAAGAAAGTTAATTCAAATACCATTAAGAGAAGGTAGAACTATTCATCATGATGTTAAAGCTAAAGATGGATCTGGTAAAATCATTCTTAGAGCTGCCTCAAAAGGTACTGGAATAATTGCAGGTGGTCCAGTTAGGGCAGTTTGTGAAGTTTTAGGTGTTAAAGATATCGTCGCAAAATCTATGGGTACCTCAAATGCCCATAATGTAATTAGAGCAACAATGAAAGCATTGTTGAAACAAAATTCACCTAAACAAATATCAAATATTAGAAATAAAAAAATTTCTGAAATAATAGAAAAAAGAGGATAATGATTACTTTAAATAATATAGAAAAAATTAGTAAAAAGAAAATCAGAGTTGGAAGAGGTATTGGTTCCGGTAAAGGTAAAACTTCTGGAAGAGGAGTTAAAGGACAGAAGTCTAGATCTGGTGTTGCTATTAAAAGTTTTGAAGGTGGTCAAATGCCACTATACCGAAGATTACCTAAAAGAGGTTTTAATCCTATTTTAAAAAAAAATATAGCAATTTTAAACTTAGATAAAATCCAATCCTATATTGATAAAAAAAACATTAAAACCTCTGAAGTTTTAAATTCTGATATTCTTAAAAAACTAAAACTAATAAATAAAAATTCAATTAAATTAAAGATTTTAGGATCAGGTGAAATCAAAGATAAAATTAATATTGAAGCTGATTTAGCCTCAAAATCAGCTATTGAAAAGCTTGAGAAAATTGGTGGATCAATACAATTAAAGAAATAACGTTTGATTAAATGAGTTCTTCTTCAACGAGTAATGATTTAAGGAATAGGATAATTTTTACTATAGCTATTTTAGCAGTTTATAGATTTGGAACATTTGTCCCATTGCCTGGCATCGATCCTGAACAATTAAAAATCATGATGGAAGGAAACCAAAAAGGTTTATTGGGTATGTTTAATGTTTTTGCGGGTGGTGCTGTAAGTAGAATGGCTATCTTTGCATTGGGTATAATGCCTTATATTTCTTCATCAATTATTATTCAACTTTTAACAGGTGTCTCAGACTATTTTAAAAACTTAAAATCCCAAGGTGAAACTGGAAGAGCTAAGATTACTCAAATAACTAGATATGGAACAGTATTTTTAGCAACAATACAAGGTTATGGCCTTTCAATTGGATTAGAGTCATCTGCAGACTTAGTAATTAATCCAGGGGTATTTTTTAAGATTTCAACAGTCACAACTATTGTAGCTGGTACTATTTTTTTGATGTGGCTTGGTGAACAAATAACACAAAGAGGTATTGGAAATGGAATATCATTAATTATTTTTGCAGGAATTGTTGCAGAAATACCAAGAGCCTTAGTTACAACATTTGAACTTGGAAGAACTGGAGCTATTTCAACTTTAATGATTATATTTATTTTTATATTATTAATTCTTACTATTTTATTTATCGTATTCATGGAAAGAGCGCTTAGAAAAATACTAATAAATTATCCTAAAAGACAAATGGGTAATAAAATGTATGGTGGTGAGTCATCTCATTTACCTTTAAAAATTAACCAGGCAGGGGTTATTCCAGCTATTTTTGCTTCGGCTTTATTATTGCTGCCTGTTACTTTTTCAAACTTTAACTTTTCAGATAATGATACATTTTTAAATTTGAGTTCTTTTTTTACACAAGGGCAACCTCTATATATGTTGCTATACGCATCTGGAATAATTTTCTTTACATTTTTTTATACTTCAATCACTTTTAATCCAACCGAAACTGCAGATAATTTAAGAAAGTATGGTGGATTTATCCCTGGGATAAGACCAGGTGAAAGTACGGCATTGTATATAGAAAATATATTAACCAAACTTACTACAATAGGTGCTTTATACTTGACTTTAGTTTGCTTAATGCCAGAATTTTTAATTGCTAATTATCCAATTCCCTTTTATTTGGGCGGAACTTCAATTTTAATTGTAGTTGTAGTTGCTATCGACACTGTTACACAAATTCAAACTAGATTAATGAGCTCTCAATACGAACAACTTATTAAAAAAACTAAATTTGGTAGATAATAAAAAGTGAATTTAATTTTATTTGGACCTCCAGGTGCTGGAAAAGGTACTCAAGCGAGATATTTAGTAAAAAAATTGAGTTGTTATCAAGTATCTACTGGTGACATGTTAAGAAATGAAATTCAGAAAAATTCGAAAATAGGTAACACAATAATAAGCGATATGAATGACGGTAAATTTGTGAGCGACGAAATAGTCAATAAACTTATAGAAAATATTATTTCTGACCCTCAAAAAAAAAATAAATTAATCTTTGATGGTTATCCTAGATCATTAAGCCAAGCAAAAAATTTAGATTTTTTACTAAATAAATTTAATCAAAAAGTAGATTATATTTTTTTTCTTAATGTAAATAAAGACACCATAATTAAACGGATAGAAAAACGAAAAGTTTTAGAAAAAAGGTCCGATGACGAATTAAATACTATAATTAAAAGGTACGATACATATATGGAAACAACAAAGCCTGTCTTAGATTACTATTCAAAAAATTCAAATTTTTATGAAATAGATGGAACTCTGGAAATTAACGAAATAAAGGCCAAAATAGACACTTTTCTCAATGTTTAAGCCGTTGACTTTAAAAGGACTTATTATATAAAAGGCTAAAAATTTATCACATATATATGGCTCGTATCGCAGGAATTAACATCCCACAAAATAAACTAGTTCAAATTGGACTTACTTACATTTATGGAATAGGAGATAAATTTTCTAAAAAAATTTGTACAGATTTAAATTTTCCAAAAGAAAAACGAGTTAATCAACTTACTGATGATGAAATTTTAAAAATAAGAGAATATATAGATAAAAATTTTAAAGTAGAGGGTGATTTAAGAAGAGAATACTCCTTAAGTATTAAAAGATTAATTGATTTAGCCTGTTATAGGGGTAGCAGACATAGAAAAAAATTACCTGTTAGAGGTCAAAGAACAAGATGTAATGCTAGAACAAGAAAAGGAAAAGCTATTGCAATTGCTGGAAAAAAATTAACTCCACTTAAGAAATAATTATGACAAAAGTTGATAAAGTTGAAAATAAAGATCAAAAAGTTGATAATAATCTAAAAAAGTCTCTTAAGAGCTCATATTCTAAAAAGAAAAAAATTAAAAAGAATATATTAAATGGAATAGCATATGTTCAGTCAACATTTAATAATACTATAATTTCTATAGCTGATACTAATGGTAATATAATCTCTTGGGCTTCTGCCGGACAGAAAGGCTTTAAAGGTTCTAGAAAATCAACCCCTTACGCTGCCCAAATTGCAGCAGACTCAGCTGCATCAAAAGCTTTGGAATATGGAATGAAAACTTTATCAGTAGAAGTCAAAGGACCTGGCTCAGGTAGAGAAACTGCTTTAAGAGCTTTACAAGCAAGAGGTTTTAAAATTTTGTCAATAAAAGACACAACACCTATGCCACATAATGGAACTAGACCACCAAAAAAAAGGAGAGTTTAATGCAAACTGAAGATGTTAATATAAAAAATTGGAAATCCTTAATCAAGCCTGCAAAGTTGGATGTCAAGATTAGTGAAGATCAAACGCATGCGAAGATTATAGCAGAACCTTTAGAGAAAGGCTATGGCTTAACATTGGGTAATTCTTTAAGAAGAATTCTACTATCATCTATTAGAGGAGCCGCTGTTACATCGATACAAATAGATGGAGTTTTACATGAATTCACTTCAATTAAAGGAGTTAGAGAAGATGTTACCGATATAGTTTTAAATGTCAAATCTTTAGCATTAAAAAGCAATGTTGAGGGAACAAAAAAATTAGTTTTAGATGCTAAAGGACCAGGTGAAATAAAAGCTTCTGACATATCTCAAGTAACAGATGTTGAAATTTTAAATCCTGACCTAGTTATTTGCAATCTTGACGAAAAAACAAATTTTCATATGGAAATGAATGTTAATACTGGTAAGGGTTATGTTCCTGCTGATTTAAATAAACCAGAGGAACCACCATTAGGATTAATTGCAATAGACTCTTTATATAGTCCTGTCAAAAAGGTTTCATATTCTGTTAGTACAGCTCGTGAAGGTAAAGCCTTAGATTATGATAAATTAATAATGGATGTAGAAACTAATGGAGCAATTTCAGCAGAAGATGCTGTTGCTTATGCGGCAAGAATTTTCCAAGATCAACTTAAAATGTTTATAAATTTTGATGAACCAGTTGAAGCTCCTGTGAAAGAGGTTGCAACGGAACCAGAGTTTAACAAAAATCTATTAAGAAAAGTTGATGAATTAGAACTTTCAGTTAGATCAATGAATTGTCTTAAAAATGATAATATTATATATATTGGTGATCTCGTTCAAAAATCTGAGGGAGAAATGTTAAGAACCCCAAATTTTGGTAGAAAATCACTTAATGAAATCAAAGAAGTTTTAACTGGTATGTCATTATATTTGGGAATGGAAATTCCAAATTGGCCACCAGATAATATTGCTGAAATGTCTAAAAAATTGGAGGAAGCCATCTAATGAGACATGGAATGGCAAACAAAAAGTTAAATAGAACTTCTGAACATAGAAAAGCTCTACTAAAAAACATGCTTAATTCATTAATCAAGTATGAACAAATAAAGACTACTTTACCAAAAGCTAAATTTTTAAAACCTCAAGCCGATAAAATAATTACTTTAGGCAAAAGAGATTCTTTACATAATACCAAAATATTAGTTTCTGAATTACAAGATGTTAAATCAGCAAATAAAGTTAGAAAAACTTTATCTAAAAGATATGAAAAAAGATCTGGAGGTTATACTAGAATAATAAAAGCAGGTTTTAGATATGGTGATAACGCTCCTATGGCTATAATTGAATTTGTAGATAGGGATGTTGAAGCAAAAAGAGTAGATAAAAAGAAAAAAGAACAAAAAAAAGAAGCTGATAAAAAAGAAGACAAAAAACTAGCTACAGCTTAGAATATAAATTACAAAACATGATTAAGAGTTTTATCGTTGATTCAACGCATAACAATATGCGTCTTGATAGATGGTTAAGAATTCATATAGGAAATATCCCTCAGGGTTTGATAGAAAAAACTTTGAGATTAGGTAAAATTAAAGTTAATAAAAAAAAAGTTAAAAGCTCTTTCAACATTAAAACAAAAGATCAAATTGATATATTTAATTTAAAATTTGAAGAAAAAATTTTACAAAAAAAGAATTTATTTACACCTTCAAATAAAATTATTAAAGCAAATGAGGATTTGATTATTGACAATAATGATGACTTTATTGTTCTAAATAAAAGTGCAGGAATTTCAGTACAAGGTGGAACAAAATCAAAAAAAAACCTAATTGATATATTTTCCAAAAGTCAAATTTTTGATGGTATTAAACCTTATTCAGTCCATAGATTAGACAAAGATACATCTGGAGTCTTCATTATGGCTAAGAATAGAGAAACTGCACAGCTATTAACATCTTTGTTTAGACTTCGAAAAGTTCATAAGACTTACTTAGCCATATGTAATGGAGAATTAGAAAAAAATTTAGGTGAATGGAATGATGATTTGATAAGATATGATAATGGAAAAAAAATTATTGAAAAAGCAAAAACAATTTTTAAAGTTATTGATAAAAATTCGAACTCAAGTTTAGTTGAAATGAAACCAATAACTGGCAGAAAACACCAGTTAAGAAAACAATTATTTAGTATTGGACATTCGATTTATGGAGATAAAAAATATAGATCGAATTATTACTCAAAAGGTATAAATAAAAATCTTATGCTTCATTCATATCAAATAAGGTTTATGATTAAAGATAATAAGTATACCTATAAAGCTTTGCTTCCAGATTATTTTAAAGATTTGCTTAAAACTAAAAGACTTAATTATTCAAATTTAAAATAAAGTTTTCAATCAATTTATTTTCTATACCAGTGTATTTTTGATCTTTAATCTGTTTAAGATTTGTTATACCTTTATTAATTATTCCACAAGGTATAATTGCTTTATACTTTTCTAAATCATTATTTATATTTAATGAAAAGCCATGATAAGCAATCCATTTACTTACCCTAACTCCAATTGCAGCTACCTTATTTATTTCATTTTTATTTTTATGCCAAATACCAATATTTTCTTTATCAGAAAATGTCTCAATATTATAAAATTTGAGTGTATCTACTATAGTTTTTTCAATTGTAGAAATAAACTTTCTAATATCCTTTCCTCTTTTTTTTAGATCAATAACAAAATAACAAATTAGTTGACCTTTACCGTGATAGGTAATTTTTCCACCTCTTTTGGTTCTTATAAGATTTATTGATTTATCTATTATCTCGTTTTCTTTGAAGTTTGTACCAGCTGTATAAATATCATTATGTTCTAATGTCCAAATTAATTCATCTGATTTATTGCTATTTATTTTCAATAATCTATCCTCCATTAGCTTTATGGCGTCATCATATTTTATAGGCTTTTTCGACTTTTTGATCTCAATATTCATTTAAAAATTGTATTCTTTATATTATGTATTAAAAGTTGCGTCTGAATAATAGGAATATTTATGACTTTAATTAAAAAAATCAAAGATAAAAAAGTCAATTTTGAATTTAATAAAGAATATATAAAAGTTGTAA
>MDTB01115216.1_pt1 | contig 11292 bp, 12 predicted proteins | sample 811161 | NCBI WGS metagenome assembly MDTB01 (sample SAMN05326650, study PRJNA326480) | marine metagenome | isolation source: seawater | place: Mediterranean Sea | collected 2009
CAACTCGAGCGGATAGACAGGCAAAGACTGATTTACTGTCCTTTCTAAGGAGCGGAATGAAATGTTTTGCAATTAATGCGGGACCTATCGCATTAATTTTAAACAACCTGTCTAAGGCGTACGAGTCTAAATTGCGCGAGGATTTTTCCGGCTGTACGCCACCATTTTCATGCAGAAGACCGGTCGCTACATAAACTGCGCTGAGAGATCCCAAGTTTTGCTCGATACGGTTGGCGGCCTCGATAATGGAGTTCTCGTTTTCCAGCTCTAATTCAGCGGTCAACCCATTAAAATCTGCATTAATCCTTTGCCCGCGCGCAATGGCTGCCAAGTTAATCTCGTCGGACTTTTTTGATAGGGTTTGTATTAAGGCCCCACCAATTCCACCATTTGCCCCTACAACTGCGATGTTGTAGGGTTTTGAGAAAGAGGCTAAGCCCCATTTCTTTACTTTTTCGACCTTAGTAGAGATGGGCATAAATTAGTTCCTTTGTCCTTATTTTTCTTTTCTTGAAATCATACAAAAGTTCCAATCTTTTCATCTATTTTTACGCCCTTTAAGAAACTACAGATCACCGGCCAAAAATTTTCTTTGATAGATCTGAAAAGGCTATCGATCCGTAAAAGTACTAAGTAAACAGTTTGCGGGAATAACTATTGTGACTCATCTTCAACATGTCGCTTTGGTCGTCTCTGACATCGACGAAGCAATTAATTGGTATCAAACAACATTTGATCTAGAAATTTCTTATTCCGACAAAACTTGGGCTTTACTACACTTCTCTAATATATCACTAGCGTTGGTCCTTCCAAACCAACACCCACCTCACATTGCAATCGCACGCGATAACGCCACGTCTTTTGGCCCCCTAACAGATCACCGTGATGGAACAGCGTCGACATATATCAAGGACCCCTGGGGTAATTCCATTGAGATCATGCAAATTAGCTGTGGGGACACTCAGCTTTGAAAAAGGGCCAAAAAACCAAAGTTTTTTTTGATGGAGCATGTCCTTTATGTAGCCGTGAAATCAACTTTTATAAGCGTAAAGATAAGGGGACTAATGTAACTTGGGTCGATATCAGCATTATTGAGCCCGGCGATGTCATTCCAGGCTTAACAAAGGAAGACGCCCTTAAACGTTTTCATCTTTTAGACTCTAAAGGGGCGTTACTATCGGGGGCAAAAGCCTTCGCCGCCCTTTGGCTAGTTCTTCCATCTTTTAAATTGCTCGGGCTTGTTGCTCAGCAACAACCCTTCACGTTCATCCTAGAGGTCTTCTACCGCACGTTCCTTTTAATTCGTCCGCACTTACAAACTTCTCTGAGAAGTTGCAAGATGTTACATTCGCCGAAGCCATGCGTTGATATAGAAAAACCGTCCTCCAGAGAAACCTTGTTGCAAAAAGATTAAGGGGCCGATGATAGGACTTAAAAACCCTTACTTTTCATCTCATCGTTTATGTCAGAACAATCTCTAATATTGATCCTTTGGGATCAGCTCTCTTTAGGATTGGCTTCACTTCAAGCGGGTAATCCATCCAAAGATGTGGTGCTGTTAGTAGAGGCTTCAGAGGAAGCAACATATGTTTCCCATCACAAGAAAAAATTAGTCTTTCTTTTTTCGGCAATGAGGCATTTTGCTCAAGAGCTGCGCGCTGTTGGGTGGACCGTCAACTATCGCAAGTTAGATGACCCTGAAAATACCGGATCTCTCATCCAGGAGGTTAAATCTGCGACAACAGACCATAGTTATGATCGGATTATTCTCACTGAACCAGGAGATTGGCGCCTTTATGAGAAATTCCAAGAACTAAATTCTGAATTGCCAATTCCTGTAATAATTTTTGATGACACGCGTTATTTATGCAGTCGGAAAGAATTTTTTGAGTGGGTGGGCTCTCGAAAACAAATACGAATGGAAAATTTCTATAGAGACATGCGTCGTAAGACGGGCTTGCTGTTAAAAGACCAAAAACCCGAAGGCGGAAAATGGAATTTTGATAAGGAGAACAGGAAGCCCGTGCGCGAAGATTTGCAATTTGTGAGTCCAAAACATTTTGAACCCGATATCATAACCCGTGAGGTTATTGATCTCGTCACTAGAAAATTTCCCCGAAATTTTGGTGATTTGAAGACATTTTGGTTCGCGGTAACCCGTTTGGAAGCGGAGCAGGCCCTTCAGCACTTTATCGATAATTCGTTAAAGTTATTTGGTCCCTATCAGGATGCGCTAATTAAAGATGAGTCATTCCTTTTTCATTCCGTAATTTCACATTACATTAATATTGGCTTGCTAGACCCAATTGAGGTTTGTCAGAAGATTGAGTCAAATTACCGCATGGGCAAGGTGCCCCTGAATTCGGCGGAGGGGTTTATCCGGCAAATTATTGGCTGGAGAGAATTCGTCCGGGGGGTTTATTGGCTTAAAATGCCGGATTATTTATCTTCTAACTTTTTTGGAAATTCTAAAATACTACCAAAATTTTATTGGTCTGGTGAAACGGATATGAACTGTCTTCGTTATTGTTTAAAACAAACGAAAGAAGAGGCCTACGCTCATCACATACAACGGCTTATGATAACTGGCAATTTTGCTATGTTAGCTGGCATTGATCCTAAGTACGTCCATGAATGGTACCTAGCCGTTTATATCGATGCACATGAGTGGGTTGAACTCCCCAATACCATTGGCATGAGCCAATTTGCTGACGGTGGGGTCTTGGGATCTAAGCCTTATGCTGCAAGCGGTAACTATATAAAAAAAATGTCGAACTACTGTAAATCCTGCAAATATGATATTAAAAAAAAGGCAGGTAAAGACGCGTGCCCCTTTAACTATCTTTATTGGGATTTTTTAGCACGCAACAAAGAAAAACTTAAAAATAATATAAGATTATCAATGTCTTATCGAATATGGGATGGGATGGATAAGCATCACAAGGCCAGGGTACGTAAAACAGCTTCTTGGTTTTTAAGCCAAGAACTTTAACCTTCAATTCCCATTGAAGGGCTATATCAAATTAATTTGATCTAAAAATACAATAAACTCGTAACAACGTTATGAAACCAATAGATCAACAGACCTTGGGATATGAATATAACCCCGCCATTGCAAAATTCGCGGCGGTGATATTGACATTAGCGGTTCAAAATGAGGTTATGAAGCGGCTAATCTCCATCGGGGGAAAATATAGAGTGCCGCCCTCAGAAAACGACCTGCTGAAGCGCGTTGGGTTAACGCAAGATCGCGAAGCCTTTGCGAGCCTATTCGCGATTTTCGCCCCCCGAGTGAAAGCCTATATGATGAAAGTTGGTGCTGACCCCGCGTCTGCTGAAGAAATCACGCAGGAGACTTTCATTAGGGTCTGGCGGAAAGCGGGCCAGTTCAATCCGCAAAAAGCGTCGGCCGTAACGTGGATTTTCACGATCGCTAGAAATCTAAGAATTGATCGGCTGCGAAAAGAAAATCGGCCAACATTTGATCCAGATGACCCCATATTTGTGCCAGAAACTACTCAAACACCGCTTGAAAACATTGAGCAATCCAACATTGTCGAGCGCGTAAAGGCATCTATTGGTAGTTTACCTGAAGATCAACGAGAAGTGGTACAACTTTCCTTCATAGAGGGTTTATCGCATCAGGAAATAGCAAATGCTATTGGACTACCTCTCGGCACCGTTAAATCACGTCTCAGGCTATCCTTTGTTAAATTGCGTCATGCGCTAGGAGATTTACAGTGAAAGCAAATCACCATCCACAGGACGATCTACTGTTGAGCTATGCAGCTGGGTCACTTTCAGAAAGTTGGAGCTTAGCGGTAGCCTCACATCTATCATTGTGCTCTGAATGCCGGAAAACGCTCGAACTGGCTGAAACCGTCGGCGGTGTTTTTTTGGAAGATATCCCAAATCAACAATTAACTTCAACAACGTTAGAAAGTGTTTTTGCTCGGATAGACCAGCCTGATATTGAGCCCACGGCTGAAAATTCCAAAACGCGTTTTAAACCTAGCGTTGACGGTGGATCAATTTTCCCAACTGTGCTGCAAAAGTATATTGGAGATAGTGTTGAGAATGTTCCGTGGAAGAGTATTGGTTCAGGTATTCGCCAACATTTAATTGAGACGCCTGACGAGGATGGAAGTGTGCGTTTGCTGCGTATAAAGGCCGGGAAAGCGGTACCTAACCATGGACATCAAGGGAGAGAACTGACTCTCGTACTCTCTGGTAGTTATCACGATGGGGTATCGACGTACGGTGCGGGCGATATGCAAGATGTGGATGAAGAAATTGTGCACAAGCCAATCGTAGATGATGGCCCAGATTGTATCTGTTTAGTTATCACTGATGCACCAATTATTTTTAAAGAGTGGATGCCACGCCTTCTTCAACCTTTACTCGCAATTTAATTGATAGATCTCCTATACCACTAACGTTTTTTCTTTCTTTTCTTTCTCTTTTTCTACAAAAAAAAGGGACTAACAGTGTCCCTTCTTCATTAGATCTTTTTACCCTTCAATTACCGCACCTTCTCTAACGCACTGCTCTTCCTCTCTGTTCCAAGAATCCGAGCGATATTTTCTCGCAGAGCCGCCGCTTCACCTGGATCCCCATTAACGCGAACGTCGTCATAACGATTTACGAGGGAGGGTAGTTCTTGGTGATCAAAAAGCATTGATAAATGTTTAAACATAACACTGTCCTTTATTTTTTCTTTCTACGAGCCAGATTTTATGCTGGATCACTACCAATGGTTACTATTTTGAAATTTAATTCAAAAACACTTACGCCACGACTTTTGGCAATGTAAGTTTTCTAACAATATCTGACCACAACACTTGTTCTATCCCAGTTGTCACGCACCCCAAATATCATCATAGCGGGTAGTACCATCACTTGATCGATATAAATCCCGGTGGGTGTTTTTACCGGCGGCACTGAACGTTATACTGGTAAACGCTATACCGATTGCGACCACTACGTGTCCAAGTATAAGCTCACCCCACCAGAACCATGAACCGATAGCGACGCAAAATATCGTACTCCACATACATGAAAGGACGACCATTATTTGGAAACGCTGCGTTTTTGGAAGATTCTGCAGTGGGTTCTTGTTTTCATCCATCAACACCTGGTAACTTAATCTCATCGAACTTTCCTTCTAACACTATATTTCTTTTTATTTTTACGTATTTGAAGTTTGTGTAGATCACGAGTTCATAAAAACGAGATTCAGCGATGCATTCTAATTAGGGAAAACCCATGGAAAAGTGATCTAGTCGTGGAACTGCGTCGTACATAGTTACAGAATTATCTAAAGATGACTGAATGACAGACATAATCTCTGACAAATATTACGCGGTCAAACTTAGTGCGATCAATTCACTTTCGCCACTTCTTCCCTAAGACTATCGAGGGCTTATCATGAAAAGGATAATAATTGGGATTACGGGCGCCACAGGGACTATTTTCGGTTGGCGACTGATGGAATTGCTCCGCAGCGAGGGAAATACAGAAATCCATCTTGTTATGAGCCAATCTGCCAAGCTGACGCTTAAAATGGAACATGACGTTGATCCCAGCATACTCAGTGATTTGGCCCATGAGAACCATGCGCCTGGAAACATAGGCGCATCTATCTCGTCTGGGTCTTTTTTCAGCGAAGGAATGATCATTGCTCCTTGCTCCATCAAGACAATGTCAAATATAGCTTCAGGAAATACTGGTGATCTTATCAGTCGGTCTGCCGATGTTATTTTAAAGGAGCGAAGAAAACTTGTTCTGGCTGTTCGAGAAACCCCTCTTCATGCTGGACATCTTGAGAACATGATAAAACTTACCAATTTGGGATCTGTTATTTTTCCCCCGGTTCCTGCTTTTTATAATCGGCCAAAGACACTGCAAGATATCGTCGATCAGAGTTGTATGCGTATGCTCGATCAGCTCGGAGTTCATATCGACTCTGCTCCTCGTTGGGGAGAAAAAGGTGGGGTGGCGGCAGTGGGCCAAGATGCTAAAAACCTTTAACTTGTAAAATCTATCTGTAACTACCGATGGTTATCCGAGGAAATCACGGGAAGGCCGTCACACTGCACGCGCTCCGATCCGTTAATTGAGGGAAGACATAATGACACCTTTAGATCAATCCACACCAGACAAGAGAACACCTTCACCACCCAAAACTGCCAAATCTTTTGATAGGGTTTCTTTAGAGGAAGCAGAGGCGGCGGTTCGGACCCTTCTAATTTGGGCTGGAGATGATCCAAATCGTGAAGGACTGGTGGATACGCCTTCTAGAGTAGCGAAATCATATAGCGAATTCTTTAGCGGCTATGAAACCGATCCTGGAGCCTTACTTTCGCGCACTTTTGAAGAGGTAAATGGCTATGACGATATCGTATTATTGCGAGATATATCGTTTCAATCCCACTGTGAGCATCATGTTGTTCCCATCATTGGCTCAGCCCATGTTGCCTATCTTCCGGCAAACCGGGTTGTCGGAATTAGTAAACTAGCTCGTGTGGTCGACGCCTACGCACGAAGATTGCAGACCCAAGAAACTATGACCGCCCAAATAGCTAATTGCATAGAAAAAGCCCTACTTCCAAAAGGTGTAGCTGTAATAGTAAAAGCCCAACATCAGTGCATGACCACTCGCGGGGTTAATAAACCTAACGTTGCAATGGTTACCAGAACCTTTACGGGGGACTTTCATGATAATCCAACCCTGGAACACCGTTTGATGGCATTAATCGAAGCCTGAAAAGGGCTAAGAACAAGTTCAAGCGAAGACCATTGATTCTAAATTACGCTAATGGGTAGATCGCCTGGATCTAAAAAAGAAATGGATAAAATTTCGCGAGATGGTCCTATTATCCTCTGGTTTCGCCAGGATTTGCGGATCTCTGATCATGCAGCACTTCATGCGGCATCACAGACCACGGCACCGATCATTCCATTATTTATATTAGACGACAAATCAGACGCCCAGTGGGCTGCGGGACATGCGAGCCTTTGGTGGTTGGAGGGGAGCCTTACGGAACTGGGTGTTGCCCTTAAATCATTAAATAGCCAACTAGTTCTGCGCAGAGGGAAGCCGCAAGACGTACTCGATAATCTCTTGGATGAGATTGACGCTCAGGCAGTCTATTTTACTCGTCGTTACGAGCCAGTGAATGCAGCAGAAGACCAATCTATAAGCGACCATCTTCGGGACAAGGGAATTACATGCCGGCGTTTCGGCGGTTCATTATTGTTTGAACCCGAAGCTATCGAAAAGAAGACCGGTGGGGCGTTTAGGGTCTTCACACCCTTCTATAGAACGTGTCTCACGATGGGGACCATCAAAGCGACTTTACCTGCACCTAAGAATCTAATGGCACCCGAAACCTGGCCTAAAAGTGAACGGCTAAAACATTGGAATTTGCGGCCTGTTAAATCGAACTGGGACGCAGGATTTAAAAATCGTTGGCAACCCGGAACGGCTCATGCCTTTGGTATGTTGGAAAAATTTACAAGATGTCGGATTTCTAAGTATACCGAGGATCGCAATCGTCCCGATATAAAAAGCACATCCGAACTTTCACCCTATCTCCATTATGGAGAGATAAGTCCTCGCGAAATTTGGAATTTTGTTACCGGACTTGAAGGCCTAGATGAAAATAATACTAACGGTAACGTCTCCTTTCTGCGGGAATTGATATGGCGTGAGTTTTCCTATCATTTGTTGTGGCATTGGCCAGATATCACCGATCTACCCTTCAATAAAAACTTTGAAGGGTTTCTATGGCGTAATGATGGGCGGGCGCTCAAGGCTTGGCAATCAGGCAATACAGGTTACCCTATCGTCGATGCCGGGATGCGGCAGTTATGGCAAACCGGCTGGATGCATAATCGCGTGCGAATGGTTGTGGCCTCCTTTTTGACAAAACACCTCCTTATCCCGTGGCAGGAGGGGGCGAAATGGTTTTGGGATACTCTTGTTGATGCTGATCTTGCTAATAATTCAGCCAGCTGGCAGTGGGTTGCAGGGTGTGGTGCCGATGCATCACCATATTTTCGGATTTTTAATCCTATATTACAGGGGCAGAAATTTGATCCTGAAGGAAGCTATGTCAGGCAGTGGGTACCTGAACTCGCCAAGCTGCCAAACAGGTATATACACGCACCTTGGGAATCCGAGACTAGCATTTTTGGTTATCCCGACCCTTTGGTAAAACACCAATTCGCAAGGCGTCGTGCCTTAGATGCCTATGCTAAGATGACTGTGCGCTAACCAAAAAATGCATGTATGCCTTGGTTCGGACATCTAACAGCTCCCTTTTATGGGAAGGAGCGTATGATTAAGTATCCAAAAACACCTGAAAGACATGTCAGAACGCCACCCCAAGCAACATCAACAAAAGTCATTAGAACAGGCCAGTTCTTGAGAGTTGCCATATTTGTCATGTCATATGTGGCGTAAGCGATAAGTCCTAGCAGCAACCCATTGATAGCTGCTTTACGCCAATCGGCTTCAGCTAAGGCCGGCCCAACAACAAAATAAACTATTCCGCCTACGTAAAGCAGATAAAAAAAGCCAGCAGCCAAGTAATTTATATCTTCGCGTATTAGAGTATTAAGCTGGGAGGCATAAAATTCTCTTGCAACCAAGCCTAACCACAGAAAATCGAGGCTGAGGAAAATGATGAGGGTAATACAGTAAGCTTTTACAAAAATCACGTTAGTCTCCAAATGCTTCTTTGCAAATTTAGCCAGTATTAACTTTAACAGCGCATTATTTTATAAACCGATCAAACAAAAGGACCAGAGTTTTTGTTTGATCGGTTTATAAACCTATTAATATTTGGTCGCCCCTCGAAAAATTTTAACACCAGCGGGGCAGGAGTTTCATACATACTCTCCAAAGAGATTTACGCCTATCACTCTCCAAAAAACATTCTTATCGTTATGGATTGCATCTATCCGCGTAAGTGAGAGAGGGGTAAGCTGAAACGCTAAACCAGGGTGGGCGTCTCCCCCTAAGGCGTGGGCAATCGCAGCCCTAATAGATCCTGTGTGCGTCACCGCTATAATATCTTTCCCAGTATATTGGTTATTAAGGCCTTCAATTGTTGTGGAAACACGCTTAACGACTTGTGCAAAGCTCTCTCCATTTGGAATACGATTATTTGCTGGATCCTTCCAAAAAGCTTTGCTGGCGGAGGGGGTTATATCATCCCAAGAAGAACCCTCCCAATCACCAAAAGATTGTTCTAGAAAATTGTCGCACTCAACAGCAGCTGCGTCCGACATTATAATTTCCGATAATACGCGGGCGGTTTCTTTTGCTCGGGTTAGCGATGTGGTCATCCACTCCGCTTTATCTGGCAAAACCCGAGCTAATGCTTCGAACTTTTCACTATCCGATAAATCAACATCCATATCCAACTGTCCGTAAAGCTTGCCTTCTGGATTGATAACGGGCGCGTGCCGAATCCACCACCAACGGGTTTTTATTGTCATAATTAATGATCCAATTGTGAGATGATGGTTAACGTAATTTCATAAGCAATTAGATACATTAATGCAAAAATAACGTAAAGAAGAAGGGGAGCCGATCATTTTTTGTTTTGGAGTACGGCGTGGAAAAATTTTGTAGCCTTGAAGGACGTATAGCAGTCGTCACCGGCCCGGCAAAGGGAATGGGTGCGGCCGCTACTTTGATGTTGGCAAACGCAGCGGCCAGCCTATGACAAAAATCCAGACGTTAATTTCTTCGTAGGTTATCCCTAGAATTTCAGCGCCGGATCATGATAGATTTTTGCGAGCCCGGCTATGGGCGCAGCGAGAGATTTTTTGGGTTAGAAAATACCCCTCCGGGGATTTCATCAACGTATCGAGGACTTAAAACTCGATTCCAATGATATTGGATAACAATGTAAAAGAAGGCGACTGCATCGCACGGTCAGATTAGAATTGGTTTTGAGATTGCCTTCTCTCAACCGATGATCAGCCGAGCCCACCCAGACCCTGGCTCTTAAGGGATGACATTAATGACTACAGAAAAATTAAAGCACAGCGAACTGACCTGCCTGAGAGGTGGAACGATCGTAACCTTCGATGATAGCGATCGCATAGTCGAAGGGGGCGAACTTTGGTTTCGCGACGGTAAAATAATATCGATCGGCCATCAGGGGGAATACATGCCTCCGGAAGGGCCCGTTGAGTATATCGATGCCACGGGACAGTTGATTGTCCCAGGAATGATAAATGCGCATACACATTCCTATTCTTCGCTTCTGAAAGGCACGGTCGAAAAAGACCCTCTAGACATATATATGCTCTCCGTCATTGCAACAGGTGCCGCGATGACCCCAAGGGAAACCTATATCGCTGCACAGCTTGATGCACTATCGATGCTACGAACCGGCACAACTGCAGCGATTGACCATTACTCAGAACGTCCGGCACTTTCAGCTGAAGGGTTGCAAGCAGTCTGTTCGGCTTTTGATGATATTGGCATCAGGGCAACCGTTGCGACTATGTTTTCTGACAAACCCTATATTGAAACAATACCAATTGCGCGGAGTTCTCTGCCACCGGAAATCATAGAAAAATATGACGCTCAGCCTACACCGGATGCGGGGGCCTACTTCGACATTATGGAGAGTGCCGTCAATTCAGCGTCGCCAGACGAGCGGATTCGAGTCATCCTCGGTGTTGATGGGCCACAGCGTTGTTCTCGTCGTTTGTTGGAAATGACCGGCAACTTTCAGCGGCGATATCATTGCGGGCTCCATACACACATGTTGGAAACAAAGACCCAGGCCGCAATGCGGCCACCAGGAGGGCCCGGATTGATACGACAAATGGTTGATCTGGGGATTCTGAATGAAAAGTCTTCTCTGGTGCACTTTGTGTGGGCAGATGACGAAGATATCAACGCTGCCCGAGAAGCTGGTGTTACCGTAATTCACTGCCCTGCATCCAATACGATGTTGGGAGCAGGCCTCAGCCCCATCCTCCAACTCAGGACTGCCGGTATCCCGATAGCTTTTGGAACAGACGGTTCCAACTGTGGACCACCGAGTCTGTTCGAGACGATGCGCTTGGGTGCTTATCTGATGCGGTTAACTGAACCTGACTTCGAACGTTGGCCCGAAGCACGGGTTATTTTAAAGGAAGCATATCGGTCAGGCGCTAGAGCGATCGGAAAGCCCGAAGAAATTGGTTTCCTTGCGCCCGGTACCATTGCTGACTTTACGGTATTGAAACCGCTCGATCACTGGCACCTACCGATGGGTGATG
>MDTB01029461.1_pt1 | contig 11291 bp, 17 predicted proteins | sample 811161 | NCBI WGS metagenome assembly MDTB01 (sample SAMN05326650, study PRJNA326480) | marine metagenome | isolation source: seawater | place: Mediterranean Sea | collected 2009
CCATAAATTTGTTTTACGATAACATTATATTCGTGTGCGTGTTTATCGAATGATGGTTTACGTCCAGGTCTACTCGCATAAAAATTACCTAGACATTCGTTGCCAGTTACATCTATCAAATCTTTTTCTAGTTTTCGTAAATCTTTTGTCAAATCAAAAACGTTAGATATGATTGTTGTAAAACCTCTTTCGTAATAAGAGTACCAACGATTAAAATTAAGGTAGATACCTCTTCTACTTACATCAAAAAAGTTAGAAGTCTGAGCGCCTGTTTCTGTAATGATCTCTACAGATTTTAATTCTGTGTTAGGGTAAACAAAAGGCCAACGTGATTTAATTTTTAACAAATCAAAAAGTTGTTCTTCATCTATGTCTATCTCATGTAGAGATATTTTATTTACTAATTCTGTATAATCAATCATTGATATTTCTGCCAGTATTCTTCACTATTTGTATAATGAAAAACTTTTAAATATTCATTATCATTTTTTACAACATAACAATCAATGTGTGTATAACCATTTTGTTTCGCATACCACAATCGTTGATTGCCCACTGATACGTTATCGTTATTCCAACCACAGATAATGATTGGGTGTGTCATACCGTGAAGACGAATATCTTTCATCAAACACTCTAAACGAAAACGTTGTTGTTTACGTTCTTTACCACCTTTGTAGACTTTCGTTTGATCGATGCTATCGCCGAGACTTGTTATCTTCCTTACTTGATGATACTCAGGGAACTCGATATGATTTGCTGATAGAACTTTATAGATTATCTGTTTATGAAAAACTGACATTATATGTATGCATTAAAAACGAAAATTTGTTGCCTATGTGTAAATAAATTTTTCATACTACATCTAGTCTAGTCCTAATAAACTATCACTCATTACTGTATTTAAAACGTATCGTGGCCCTTGTGTTGGATTACTACTCGCATGTAACATTCTACTGTCAAATTCAATCATCGTATTTGCTTTTGGTGTTTGTCTTTGTATAATATTATTTTGATCATCAAAGAAAAATGTATCACCATCACTATCATTTAAGTAATAAAGAAAACTCTTGTACTCTCTACCACGTTCACCCCATGCTACGTCTTGGTGTGGCACGTGATATTCTGGTGCGTTTGGATATGGCATAAGAAGATTGACTTTCATACGGTATATATCTAGGTTACTCATATTCAATACTAATTCATGTAGATGTGGTATCTTCCAATAGTAATCATGTATGAGTACCATCTGGTTAAAGTTGTGTGGTTCTCCATCTTCTCCAATACCTGTAATACCCTTACGATAAAAAATAGTTCGACACATCTGTGGTGTTTCTTGCCACTTATTTTCTTCCCACTGTTTTTTCATCGAAGGAAAATAAGAAGTGCCTGGAGCAAACGTAATGTCAAAGTTATACGAAAGAATAAATTTTTGTAATCTTGTAAACTTGACAACATCAAAAAAATTTTCATGGACCTTTATGGTCATATCAATTGGTTTCGCTGGATTTAATTTTTTCATTCAATTCACTTTCTGAGGGCGGGGCAAAGTAAGTTGCCCCTGTCTTACTACATACCCTCGATGGTACGGTCTGTAAGATTTGAACTTACACGTCTTCGTACTTATTGTACCTAGACAAACTTAATTCGTAGATAAGTCAGCGTCTACTCTATTCCGCCAAGACCGCATTAGTATATAGTTAAATAGAAAAAGATGTTCCACAACCACATGAACTTTTGGCAGAAGCATTAGAGAACTTGAACGTGGCACCAAAATCATCTTTGTTATAATCTATTTCTGTGCCAGTCAAATACAATTCAAACATTTTATGAACCAATAACATATCGTCTATGATATGATCGTCACGGGTATAGTCATTCGCAAAAGACCATTCGTATTCGTAACCAGCACAACCACCTGCTTTGACATCTAGTCTTACAAACTCTTTGTTATGCTTACGTCTTAGTTCTCGTAGATGTTCATAAGCATTATCTGTTAATGTAATGTTCATGTAAATATTTATTTAAAGGGTTCGCCTAATGCCCATACAACAAGAGAGTATCTTGTACCACTTGTCACTGGTGTAATCTGATGGGAGATATACGATGGAAAGACAATGATCGTTCCTTGAGTTCGAACATCTGGTGATATGTATTGCGGGTTACCATGTCGTCCCAAATCGAACTCTAAATTACCACCTTCGTAGGTTGATTTGTCTGTAAGATTTAACGTCATACTTAACTTACGGATCTTTCCTATTCTTGGATTACCAGGCTCTACCTGTTCTTTCGTATAAACAGAAAGATGATCACTACCACCATCAATATGCCACCCATAGTGACCGTCTTGTTCGTAACAAGTAAATTGTAAACTCTCGTACATAGAGACCTCATAATTCCAACCAGCATTTGAGTTAGCGTCCAGAACATAGGGACTTACAAGTTTAAACAAATCTTTATCATGTAACCAGGCAATATTACTTTTTCGTACATTTCGTCCGCTTGGGTTATTGACTTTGGCCTCTTCTACAGACGATATACCACGTTGTATAATTTCTTCACACTTTTCTTTAGGTATCACACCTTCGTATAAAACATAGGGATTTTTAATAATCATATTGTTAACTCACTGAGTGGACTTGCGGTGGTATCAATATCATGTCCCATCGTGCCCGATATAAAAATATTACCTACAACACAATATCTGCTACTCTCACTTTCATTCTTCGAAGAACCATGATAGACGAAACCAGGAAAAATCACACAATAACCATTATCGACACGTATACGGATTTCCGGGGTCGTCAAACTCGTATATCGTTCTACGTCTGGTGTGATGGTGTCTGTTGTCCATATATTTCGACTATCTTTTGTAATGAGAAGATCCCCACTATTTTGAGGAACTGCTGTATAGAGAATACAACTGAACATGGCATTGGTATGTATGTGTGATATGCTGTAATGCCCTGGGTCATGTTTCAATCCCCAAGATGTTGTCCATCGCCAACTCTGATGCCTTCCTAGAAGAAGAACCTCATACAGATATTCATTCACACATTGTTTCATAATATTACTGTAATATTCATTATCATTGAGGTATTTGTTCGTGTCCGTTCGTAGTCCATTGTTTATAGCAGTCCAAGAATTTTCCTTGGATATTCTATTATCTACGTTTTCTATTTGTTTGGAATAAATTGGAATTCCAAAGATTGGTGTAATATTCATAATAATGTATAGTATATATGATACTTAATTTAAAGTGTCCTCAGTTTCCGTCTATGATACTAAAATAAAGGTTGGCCAGTTCCAGCGTACCCATATATTTGTAAGTATTCTTTATTACATTTATAGATTAGAAAAGGTGGCCAGTTCCCGTCTAGTTAAGATTTATAGGGTTACCGTTGATATCATTCTCACCAGAACTATCTAATAACATCTTATCACCAGACGTAATCGAAACTTTATTCGAAGCATCTAATCTAAAGTTATCACACGTCATATTAATATCATCGTTGACAAACATATTCACATTACCATTTACATTAAAGTTACAAGCACCAGAACGTACCATAATATTAAAGTTAGAGTTAGCACCTATTTCAATATCGTAATTATTACCAGAAGCATCAGACTTATTTACTTTCAGTTTTAAACCTTTATCAATCGTTTCTACACTATCACCTTCAATGAGAGAAGACTTATCGTTACTTACAACTTCAAACATCTTAGCAACACAATGACTAACAAGAGTACCATCATTACTATATTCAAAATAAGAACCAGAACTATGAGATAGTAATATACGGTTATGGCTATCGCTATCGTCAAACTCTATTACGTGCCCGGTCTCAGTAGCAAACACATGGTTCTTAGGGTAACTTGGTTTATACGTGCCGTTTACGACAAGTGGTTCATCAAAAGAACTGCCACTACTACCACTCACTGATAAGTTATCACCTACTGTTGGTATCTTAAAGCCATCAAAGTCTGCTGTAGCAACTGCGGTTTTTCTTATAGCATCTCTATTCACAGGGTTGGCGGCCGTAAGACTACCTCGTGCGGTTTCGTTTACATCTGATACGTTAAGTGTGGTTGGATAAGTGCCATTTGGATCAAAGAAACCAAGTGCGGAATTTTTTTCTTGTGTTGCTATACCATGTATACCGCCTAACACATATGGCTCTTGTTTATCTTCATCGAAGAAGTCAACTAGTACCCAAGTGCCTTCTACAAAGAAAGATGGAGTAGTGCCTAAACCAGACATAGCACCATCATGTGATATCACTGTGGCCCATGGAAGGTCTGCTGTAGGTAACTGTGTTTTATCCTCTGTGTGGAGTCCTAATACACGAACACGTAGGCGGCCTAACTGCTTAGGGTCGTCTCTACTCTCTACAACTCCGTAATAGTTTCTCATTTATTTTTTTCTCCGTGTCGATATTTGGTTTGTTTATCTTCACTAGACTTCATATTCTTTTTTACCTTTGCGTAATAGTCTGTATACAAACTGTTTGTATGAAAAGCACTAGAATGATTTCTCATATTCTCTAACTCAGCACCAGATTTTTTCATATATTCTGTCATAAAATCTACAACATTGTTTTTACGCAAGGCATGTATTCTATTCCATATGTAGTCTAACATTACTTACTCTTACCTGTTTTCCATGTACGTTTATCTTCTCGCCCTTTACGTTTTCTTACATGTTTTGCTTTACGTTTCTGTCTTTGATATTCTGCTTTTGTCATTACAATCTATTCATTACCTCTCTTGGTGTCTCACCAGGTACATATGTAAGTGGTACACTATCTTTGACAGCATCGAAAGTAGTAGTATATCCTGTCTCAGACAACGTATGTACTATATTTGTTAATATGTATCGACCAGATAGATATCTATCATATACGTTACGACCTACTGAGTTATCTGGGATTGGCTCTAAAGATGGTAGATTAAGTATGACTACATCACCCGCACCTAACACACTGTTGCCAGGAACTGTACACTTTACAGCAATACTATCGTTACTGAGATTATTGAATAGTCTTGTTGGACGTAGATTAGACGTATTAGAGTAATCTGTGGTGTCTGTTGCTGACGTGGTGAAAAGGTAGGGATTACTGCTAGAGTATGTAATAGATGAGTCCACAAAGTCTTGTACTGTTCTACCTGATTCGTCTTCGGGTGTTCTGCTGTAAATCGGCGATTTATCTGTATGAAAGGGAAAATTAGAAAAACTGTCGAAGTATTGTGAGTTGGTGGTACTATATCTTTTCTCGTTAGCGTTGTAAGTATGATGTGTACTTGCGAGAAATCCAGTCTTTATATGTGCCAATAAGTCTTGTAGTTTCATTACTCTAAATTCTAATACCTTATGCATATCTGCCTCTGTATCTCTATCACTGTCTGGATTGACAAAGTATTCTATCTTTTCTTTCTGTGTAGATAAAGACCCATAAGAGCGTAAATTGTAACCAAATGTGCTTTCGTAGAATAGCATACCATCTGACTTAAAATCTCTACTGCTTGATCTTCTTGCTACCATAGAACAAAAAGAGAACGGGTCCATGTTGTTACCTAGTAATTGTAGTCTTTGTTTCGTTTCTTCTAAAAATAAGTCTTTTGTTGTATCTATGGTATTGATTAATACGTCTCTTATGACTTGTGGAGCAGAACCTTTAAATGACTTCTTTAATTTTCTGCGTAGATTTCGTACAAACTCTTTTGATGTAAAATTTAGTGTGTAAACTTGCTGTCTTTCTTCTGTTCTTACCACATTAGATATCTTTGTTACTCTCGCTCTATGATTTGTAAAGTCAACTAAATCTAAGTCTGGTATACCAAATTTAAACTCTAGTTCTTCTTGTCCAATAAATGGTACGTTTTGTAAGTGATTGGCACTATCTGCTATTGTTAAACTACCATTCAATGATGGTGAGAATATACTTTGATAGACGTTCATCTCTAACATCAGGCCTTTGATGTCAAGTGAACCATTTGTAGATGGTGCGTGTACGAATATATTTTCTAACTGATAATCACCAGCGAATTGCATTTCTTTTGACATGATTACCTCTGTATGAGTTTCTCAAATTCTGATACAAATTGTCCTACATATAACTTATCTAATAGTCTTATTTTACGTTTATCATCGTTTACTGTTTGTTCATGCTCAAAATTTGTCACTGCTGTTGCGCCTGTTGTATCACTTGATACAATCAGTTTCTTTGTTGTATCGCCAGATGTTGCGTTTATCTCGTGGTGATGCGTGCCATTTACATTACTGTATTTGTCTGCCACAAACTCAGATAACGCAACTTGATCTAGCGGCCAATCATAACGGGAGGTTATGTTGTTTACTAAAACTATAATCCAATGTAGTGTACTGTCACCATAATACTTATCAGCAACAATATCTGGTTGTTCACCTTCTTTGACAGTATAAGTATCGAAGACTTGCGTATTGGCCTTAACATTGGCTTTCATTTGTACACGTCTTACTATGTCTGTAATCAGTTTTCTTGTCTGTGTATCTTGTAAATCGTATTGATACTGTGGATATTTACTAAAATACGTCATTACTTAATTACTTTCTTCAACCAAAGATACGCGGCATATACTGCTAGTAGATATATTGTTGCGACACCTACGTCTAATATATGTTCTCTCATGTGATATATGAACTCTATACCTGCTTGTACATCACCCATACTCTCGTCTTGTTCTATATTTACTATCTTTGTACCCTCAAAATTTTCAATTGATTGTTCCATTAGTACCCTTCTACAACACTTTCTTTTGTAATAATTTCTGTTTCTGTAAAGTTAAGTGTTAAGTTCATCTCTGTTGGCGCAGGTTTGCCTTCTTCATTTGGTCTAAAGTGTTGACTTTCGCCACCAGGTCCATAATCTACGTTAAGACTAGTCAATACACATGGTTTAACAAATGGGTACCACGTATTTTCTGTGCCTTGAAACATGTATTGTATTTCAAACTCACTTGGAAATATTAAATGACGACCAATTTTCTGCCCTTGTACTCGTTCTGGTAGCATATGAAACTTAAACATCTTAATAATACTATCTGCTGACGCAAGTTCACGCTCATTTCTTGGTGTAAATCTAAAACCAAAACTAAACTCTCTAAAGTTTACGCTTTGAAAGATTGCCTCTAACGCTGGATTCAATGCTCGTTGCGTACCTTTACGAATAACACCCTCTAAGTCACCACCAGTAACAAAGTCTGTTACGCTGGCCGCAAACTTAACACCAAGTGTGTCTGTTAATGCGTCTCTTAGTGTATTAAATGTGCCTTCTGTACCAATTCTAGTTAACAAATCATCTACATTAGACGCACCAATAAGATCAGCACCAAGAACACCAGCAAGACCTGTTTCACTGTTCTTATAATTTGCTGTAACAGATTGTTTAATATTAGGTGGTAAATACAATGCTATGGTATCTGTGCTTCGCTTTAGTCTACCAGATTGTCTCAATGCTCTACTTACACTACCACCACTTTCTGTAGTTGTATCTCGTAAGTTCTCTGGTCCGCTTTGTGAATATGCTACACTATCTGAGTATAGATTGTGTTCTTGTTTTTTAAATTTTTGTGTTGACTTTTGAGAACCAAGACCTTGTGCCGCTAGTATTGGGTCATTAAAAACTTCTGTTGCTTCTGCTTGTGGTCCAGCATACTTACTTTGAGATACTTCGAAGATGTGAAAGAGTATATAGTGACCAAACTCAAATTCACCTAAGTTATCTGGGTATCGTAGTGTGCCATATGCGTACTTGTTTTGTTCAGTGCCCTCAAACGGGTCACTTGTAAAACCTTGTTGTCTACTATTACGTATAGGACTACTATTTGTTAATGCTGATACACTTGGCTGACCAAATAATCGTTGTCTTAATTTTTCTGCTAAACTTGCCATACTTCTATTTATGTCACAATGGTGCGATTGTTGACCAGTGTTTTAGTTGATCTTCTGTTATTATTTGAAAGTTTTGACCACGTTTTTTACAGTATGCTTCTGCGGCCTTCCATTTCGCTGTGTTAATAACAAACTGCTCTGCCGTATATGCCCATGACTTTGTTTTACGTTTTGGTATATGTGGTGGTACAGTGTATTTTTTTGGCTTGACTTCCCACACAGTTTCTGTTATAATGCCATCTTTATTCTTATACTTAATCCATATGTCTGGAAAGTAACGACTTATCTTGCCAGTCATTGGGTGCTTGTACGGCACGAAAAATTCTTCACTCGCCCACTTCAATACATTTTGATTGTTGTCCAGATATCTAAAACATGTTAGTTCCCAACTACTTCTAAATACGATGTTGTTTGGGTCACCTTTATATTTCTGCGGAAAGCGTGGTTTAAACTTACCTTGGATCAACATTTTGTTTGATAATCTCTTAATCTTCTTCATAGTAATATTTAGATATGTAGCATAAATAGAAGTATGGCAACAATTTTTGATAAGATTAGACAAGATGTAGGTGATAGGGAGTTATCTCTTACATGGTACAAAAGAAAAGTATCTGAATTGGCAAGTAGAATATCTGCTGGTCGTTTGATGCGTGAGGGTAAAATACTTAAAACACCTGGTTTTAATCAACTTAATTTCTTTAGATACAACCCAAAAACAAAAGCAATATTGCCATACTATGATACGTTTCCATTAGTTATGCCAATTGATAGTGCCAAGGGTGGTTTTCTAGGCATAAACTTTCATTATCTACCAATACCACTAAGAATGAGATTATTAGAAACTTTAGCAAAAAGAAACTTTAATGGTGACTACAGTAAATTAAAAAATATAAGACTTATTAAACCATGTGTTAAGCATTATCTTAAATCACAATTTGCTAGTGGGTTTTATAGATTAGATGAATTAGATTATGCGCCAGCAATATTCATGCCAGTACAATCGTTTAAGAAAGCAGGTATGTCTGCGGCACATAGAGACGCAAGAAAGAGAGCAAGTTAATGGCAAAGTTAGGTGACCCAACAGATTTTAGTTATCGTGTATCTAAAGTTGTAAAGATTATAGATGGCGATACAATAGATGTTATATTAGACTTAGGGTTTGATATCATGTATAAGAGTAGAGTAAGACTATTTGGTATTGATACACCAGAGAGTAGAACAAGAGACGTAATAGAAAAAGAATATGGACTTATGTCAAAAAAATACTTGACAAACAAATTAAAGTCTGCTAAAAAGATTTCTATAAAAACTTACAAAGGTGAAGAGACTGGTAAGTTTGGTCGTATTCTTGGTGATGTGTTTGTTGATGGTAAGTCTGTCAACTTAATGATGTGTAATGAAGGTTATGCTGTTAAGTATTATGGACAGAATAAAAAGTTGGTAGAAGAGGCACACATGAAAAATAGAAAAAAATTAGTAAGAAGAAAGTATCACGGAGAATAAAGTGGCAATATTTAGAGGCGGCAAAAGATTAGGACCATTTGATATCAGACTTGGTTTACCACGTGGACGTGAGTATGATAACATACCAGGTGATCCTAGAATAAAACAAAGAGCAAACCCAGAAACAACAATCAATAGATTTAGATCAGCGATTGCTAAGGGTGAAGGTGTTGCTCGTAATACTAGATTTCTTGTAAACATACAACTACCAAAGGGCGGTGCTTTGAAAGAAGCAATCTCACCGTTATTCTTTGGGGCAGATGAAGCAGGACAAGAAGTATCTGGTGCTACAGGACAAAAGTTGGGTGATACATTATCTTATGAAAAAGACTTAGCACCAACTGTCGCTTTAATGTGTACAAATATTACAATGCCAGGTAGAACGATAAACACAAGTCCATATCGTATTGCTGGTGCGCCATATAAATATCCAACACAGGTACAATACACAGATATAAATGCTACATTTATTGGCGATAAATTTTTAAGACTTAGAACATTTTTTGAGGCATGGCAAAACATCATCTATAACAATCAAACTGGTATGTTTAATTTTTATGATGAGTATGTCTCGCCTATAGATATATTTCAGTTAGGACAATTTGATAGTCTTAACGATAGAGATAGTGCCACATATGGTATAAGATTAAGAGAATGTTTTCCAACAGCGATTAATCAAATACAGTATGACGCTGGCGCTCAAAATCAATTCGTTGCGATTGAAGTTACTTTCGCATATAGAGATTGGTTAAACTTTAATCTGGATATAGACAGCACTGGTAAAGTTGGTGGTCTATCTTCAGGCGAAGTGAAAGCAGGCGGTGGAATATTTAGTAGTCTACCACCTGAGTTGAGAAGAACCGGTAGAGGCGTTTTAAATCAATTGAAACGTAGTATACCAATTGGTAGAGTATTTGGAGGTAAAATTTTCCCACCATTTACTTTTTAATTATAAGGAGATATTATGGCTTTACCAAAGTTAAACACTCAGACTTATGAGTTAGAAGTCCCTAGTACGGACGAAAAGATTAGATATAGACCGTTCTTGGTCAAAGAAGAAAAGATATTACTTCAGGCACAAGAAGGGGGTGAAACAGAAATTATGGACGCTGTTGCTGACGTTGTTGAAAGTTGTACTTTTGGCAAATTAGATGTTAGTAAATTACCGTCATTTGATTTAGAATATATTTTTTTAAAAATACGTTCTAAAGCAGTTGGTGAGAAAGTTACATTGAATTTACCATTTCCTGGTGATGAAAATGTAAAAGTACCAACTAAAGTTGATTTATCAAAAGTTGAAGTTCATATGGACGAAGAACATACAAATAAAATTGACTTGACAGATGAAGTTTCAGTTGTTATGAGATACCCTACTATCAAAACATTTGGTGGTATCAGTGTGACTAAGTTAACGGCAGATGATGCTGTTGAAATGACAAGTAGATGTATTCATCAAGTCATAAATGGTGTAGAAACTTTTGAATCAATGGATTTGTCTAAAGAGGATAAAACTGAATTTATAGAAAACTTAACACAAGATCAATTCGCTAAAGTTCAGAAATTCTTTACTACGATGCCAAAGTTATCGCATATTGTAACTTTGACGCACCCAAAGACAAAGAAAAAGGCTAAATATAAACTAGAAGGTATGCAAAGTTTTTTTTAATATGCCTCTCGCATATTAACCTTGAAAGTTATTATGAAGTTTGTTTTAAAATGGCGTTATATGAGAATTTTGTTACTATAACAGAAATTGAAGAAATGATACCATATGAACGTGAAATCTATTTGGCTTTATTGAATGAGCATATAAAGGATCAAAATAGAAAAGATCGAGAGGCGAAGCAGAATAGGG
>MDTB01145256.1_pt1 | contig 11291 bp, 11 predicted proteins | sample 811161 | NCBI WGS metagenome assembly MDTB01 (sample SAMN05326650, study PRJNA326480) | marine metagenome | isolation source: seawater | place: Mediterranean Sea | collected 2009
CAACAAATCTAATCTTAATTTATGTTATTGACATCAATTAATGGTTGTATTATTACTAACGATAATTTATTGTTATCAATAGTAATATGAATAATTTAACAAACAAATATAAAACTTTAGAATTAGAAACTCTAGAAAATATAAGAAAATCAAGATCAACAAACACTTCAAGAGCTTATAAATCAGATTTTAAGGATTTTGTGATATTTTGTAATGAAATAAATAAAAACCCTATCAAGCCAGATGTAAAAGACGTTAGTTTTTATTTAACTAAATTGTCAAAAGAAAATTTAAAATTTAGTACTATAAAACGAAGGCTTGTGTCCATAGTGGTAGCCAATAGACTGAAAGGTTATTATTTAGATACAAAGAACCCTATCATTAATGATAATTTAAAATCTATAAAAAGAAAAATTGGCTCAATACAAATTGGAAAAAAACCTTTGTCATTAGATAACCTAAAAAGAATAATTGCGTCCATTGATTATAATGCCAAAATTCATAAAAATAAAAAATTAAGAGACAGGGCTGTAATTTTGGTTGGATTTGCAGGAGGATTTAGAAGATCTGAGCTAGTAAATTTGGATTATCAGGATATTGAATTTGTAAACGAAGGTATAAAAATAATCATAAAAAAATCTAAAACTGATCAATACGGAGAGGGTTTTGTAAAAGCTATTCCCTACTTTGCAAATTCTAAATTTTGTCCTGTGTTATCTATCAAAAACTGGCTAAATGAATCCTTAATTAAAAAAAATTCTATTTTTAGAAAAATTTCTAAAAGTGGGAAAATTTTACAAACAAGATTAACCGATCAGTCTGTAGCACTCATTTTAAAATTTCATATGCTAAATGCAAAGTTAAGTCCTGAGAATTACTCAGGGCACAGTTTAAGGTCAGGTTTTGCAACAGCCACAGCAAACTCTGGCGCTGACGAAAGAAACATAATGGCAATGACAGGTCATAAATCAACTCAAATGGTGAGAAGATATATAAAAGAAGCGAATTTATTTAAAAATAACGCTTTAAATAAAATAGATATTTAATCAAATTGATATCCAATCTTTTGGCCAGAAATCAATATTTTTTGATACATTAATGTTTTTTGGCCTCACAATAAAAGTTTCATTTTGATTTTTAAAATTTAACCAAGCAGGCCACCAATTAAAAGAAGTGGGTCCTACAATAAAATGCTTAAATAATTTTAACAAACCAAAGTCTAACACAGTTTTGTTTTCGCAAGATGTATCAATTAAGTAATAATCATTAGCGTTGAAATAATTTGTTAAATTGTCAACTTTATTACTAAATACAACAAATATTGGATTGTTTAATTTCGATTTAAAATAATTTGTAGATCTCTTGAAATAATTTATTTGTTCTTTAACAAAATCAATAGATTTTTGTTTAGAACCTTCAGAGTTAAAATTTCCAGTTCTTTCCGAAAATCTATTTTGTCTTAAAACAATTGCCACAATGTTATTATTATTTTTCATCAAAAAATCAAAATATTTTGTCTTTTCAATAATTAAATTATTTTTTAATGTAAATTCATTTATCAGCAGATCTTTAGAATCTGCAAAATAATTTTCAGATTCAAAATGTCCTTCCACAAATATCTGGTCTTTATAATCCTTTAAATTAATAGACTCATAAAAGGTTTCCTTTTTACCGTTCTTGTTTTCAATGAAAAAAGTTTTATATTTTTTGTATTTATCAATTTTTTTTAAAAATTTTCTTTTAAAATCTTTAAAATAATTATTAAATAAATATTCATCTGGGGCAAATGAAGAGGATAACTTAAAAATATCAAGTTCAAAGTTTCTAATATTTTTTTTTTTAAAATATGCACTTTTATTATCTATAATTAATTGAGTATTAAATTTTTTAGATAAATGCACAGCATTAGCGTACATAAACATTTGGTTTCCAAGTCCTTCTGCCAACCTAACAATTATTCTTTTCATAAAAAAAATTTAAAGATTTTGCTATTTAAAAGTCTAATGTAATACATAAAATTTTTTTTAATTTTAAGGTCCTCCGTATATACATTTCCTCTTTGAAGGTAATGTTTAGTAAATAAATTAACCGAAATACCCCATTTCTTTAAAAATTTTTTTTTACCATTATTTTTTTTAACAATTTCCCTTTTTCTAGTTGTCAATGAACCAAAATGATAAACTCTTGATAAATTTATACCTTTAAAAGTTCTAACTCCCAAGTCCCATAATTTCATATTAAAATCAGGATCTGAGGCATAACCTGGGTTAAAATCCTCACTAAACCCGCCTGCTCTATCCCAGATTTTTCTGTGAACAACGTGAGGAGCCCAGTGAGACCCTTGTAAATCATAAAACTTTAAAGTTTCAAATTCACGTAAAAGTTTTTGTTCATTAAAGTTATAAATATTATCACCCGCATCATAAAAAATATGATTTATTTTTTCATTTTTTGAAGCTGCGTTTTTTCCAATTTGTGTAGATGAAAAATAATAAAGATTATCTTTCCTTTTTTTTATTTCATCCAAAATGTAAAGGTCCCATTTTGGTAAAAAATACATATCATCATGTGCATATACTATAAGATCTTTAGTGCTTTTTTTATAAGCAGCATTTACTGCAGAACACAAACCAATATTTTCTTGGCTAGATGTAAATAGAATAGAATTTTTTTTTAAAAAAATTTCGGTATTGTGATCGTTAGAATTGTTATGAACTATTATTTCATGATCATAAGTAGAGTTTTTTTTTAATGAGTTAATGGTTAGTTCTAAATAATCTAAATTTTTATATGTTGGAATTAGTATAGAAAAAAACATAAAGCCTTGATAAGTATTTATAATGAAAATATCAAATATAGCTATAATTGGATGTGGTTATTGGGGAACCATAATAGCAAAAAATATAAGATATATTACGAATGATAAAATTTATATCTACGATAAAAATTTAAAGAATATTGATATTATTAAAAAAAAAATAAAAAAAATAGAAAAAATTAAATCTATTAATGAAATTTATAAAAATCCAGAAATAAAAAATGTTTTTTTAATAACTCCACCAACTGAAAATTTTAAAATTTTAAAAAAATTAATCATTAATAAAAAAAATATTTTTGTTGAAAAACCGTATTTAACAAATTTAAAAAATGGTAAAATAATTGAGAAGTTATTAAAAAAACACAAAAACGTTTTTATGTGTGGGTATGTTTATTTGTTTAACCAAAATATATTAAAAATTAAAGAAATTATAAGAAAAAAAATGCTTGGTAATATACTTTTTGTAAAGTCTTTAAGAGAAAACTTAGGACCCATTAGAACAGATGTTGATTGTAATTATGATTTAGCTTCTCATGATTTAAGCATAATGAGTTTTTTGTTTGGGAATAACTTGAAAATTAAAAAAATTATAAAGCATAAAATATTAAATAAAAAAAACACCGATATATCTTCAATCGAACTTTCTCATAGAAAAACTAATATTGAAATTAGAACTAGCTGGTTAAATCCAGAAAAAATTAGGAAAATCATAATTATTGGATCAAAAAAAATGTTGCTATTTAACGAAATTGAAAACAATAATGAAATTAAAATTTTAGACAAATATGCAAGATATCCTGAAATAAAAAAACTTGGAAAAATTATTTTTTCTAAAACTCCAAAAATGTACTCAGGTGATTATAAAATTATCAGAGTTAAAAATAAAAGTCCTGTATTAGGTGAAATAAAGCATTTCTTTACTTGTATTAAAAATCGGAAAAAAACTATAACAAATGTGACATTTTCTAATAATGTAATTAAACTACTTGAAAGTACTAATAAGAGTTAATTGCTTTTATAATATAGTTAATTTCTGTACTTTTTAAATAAGGATCTATCGGAATACTTACGCACTCTCTTGCAAAATTAGTTGCCATTGGAAGTTTAGCGTTTTTAAATAAATGCTTTAATGCTTTATGCTGATGTATGGCATTTGGATAATGAATTGATGTTTGAATTTTTTTTAAATTCATAAATTCCATAAATTCATTTCTATTTTTGGTCAAAATTATAAATTGATGGTAAACGGCATTATTCGTGTAGCGCAGTATATTAATTTTACTATTATTAATACCCACCTTATACCTTTTAGCAATTTGTCTTCTTAAGTTATTATTTTTATCTAAATGATCAATCTTAATATTCAATATTGCTGCCTGTAGTGTATCCAATCTATTATTATAACCAATAATTCCATGTTCATATTTGTTTTCTCTTGAGGCACCTAAATTTGATAAACTTTTAATTTTTTTTGTTAAAAAATTATTGCTTGTTACAATAATTCCTGCGTCACCATATGCGCCTAAATTTTTTCCAGGATATAAACTAAAGCAAGCTAAATCTGAGCAGGAACCGACTTTTTTTAAATTATAATCGTACAAGGCCCCATGAGCTTGAGAGGCGTCTTCGATAATTTTTTGGTTTTTTTTGATTTTATTTAATTTATTTATATTCACTACACTACCATATAAATGCACAGGTAAGATGACTTTTGTATTTTTATTTATTTTTTTTTTTATTAAGTCCAAATTCATTAATCCAGTGTTGTAATCAATATCTACTAAAACCGGCTTCAAACCAGCGTTTATTACTGAAAAAGCGGTAGAAACGTATGTCATTGCAGGAATAATAACTTCAGAATTTTTGCGTAAGTTTAATGATTTTAATGCAAGTGTTAAAGCGTCTGTGCCATTTGAACAGGCAATTGCATCTTTACTTTTTATATATGATGCAAATTTTTTTTCAAATTCAAGCACTTCATTTCCGTTTATAAAATTTTTTTTATTTATTATTTTTTTAATAGACCTGAGTATTTTCATTTTTAGTTTTTTGTCATGCCTATTTAAATCAAAAAATTTTATCATTACCAACTTTTTCTAATTTTTAAAAATCTTTTATTTTCTTTTAATAAATCATTGTATTGAATTTTTTTTCTAGACAAACCAACTTTATTTTTTTTTAATTTTTTTGCTGGATTCCCAATGTAAACAAATCCAGGTTTAGCTAAAAGTTTTTTTGTTATAATAGAGCCCATACCAAACATTGTATAAGATCCAATTACCTGTCCTTGGTGAATTATTGTGTTAAAGCCCAATTGTGAACCACTCATTATATAAGTATTTCCACCAAGCGTAACATTGTTTGAAAACAAAATATCATTTTCAAGGTAGCAGTCATGGTCTATATGGCTTAATGTCATAAAATAACAATTGTCGCCTATATGGGTTATTTTTTTCAATTTAGTTGGCAAATTAATAGTGGTAAATTCACGAAATACGTTATTGTTACCAATTTTAATTTTGCCTATTGATTTATCTCTTGGATGTTGAGCATCTGTACCAATAATAACATTTGGTCCAATTATATTCCCTTTGCCAATATCTAGTTTGCCCCAGTTGATAACTGCACTTTTATGAACTAAATTGCCTTTAATTTTTTTAAATTTAATCATTATTTCCAAGAATATTTAAAATTTGGTTTAGATTTAAATACTTTATGTATTATGTAATCTGCAATTATTTTATTATTAAAAATTTTAAAATACTTGCTTTTACCTTTTGTTGCTAATTTTTTTAATTTTATTGGGTTTTTTTTATAAAATAAAATTTTTCTGATTAAATCACTTTCATCTTTATAGAATATCATTTCATCTTTATTAAAAAAATCTTGCCACATAATTTTGTCAGTTACTGCCGTAGCTACTCCATTTCCTACTAAAGTGGCAATTCGATTGCTTGTTGTATATTTTGTTGGCCCGCCCCTACTTAAATTTAATGCTATACTACATCTCATTAGATCTTTATAGTAATCATAATTCCACTTGGGCTCTTCTCCATTATAGCCTAAAATATGAAAATTAATCTTGTCTTTTGAAAGTTTGATTAATTTGTTTAAAAAGTTTTCTCTTTCGTCAGTAGAGTTTTTTAATTTTCCAGAATTAACACCATGGCTTAAAGCAAAAAACAAATCCTTATCTTTATTGCAGGAAGAAAAATTAAACTCTTCAATATTAGGATCTATTGGAATGGGGAGAAAAGAAATTTTATTTTTTTTTATTTTAGTTTTAATTTTATCTGGTGATGTTGTAATAAAGTAATTATCTATTAAATCATGATTATTTTCTATTAATTTTAAATTCTTCATATACGATGGATCTCCTCTCATAAGATGATCCTCAAACCATAATGCTAATTTAGAATGTTTTCTTAATTCAATTAAGGTAGATCTTTGCAAAATATTATTGTGACCGAATAGAATTAAATTAGGCCTGTAATTTTGATGTATATCTAGTATTTTTTGATCTAAATTTTCAAAAAAAGTTTTTGATTTCCCCCGATAGTCAAAATTTATTACATCATTATTATTTCTAATTAGCCCTTTAGTAATTTTGTTTGAAATTGATAAATTAAATGTTCTATGATTAGTCTTTTCACCAAAAGTAGATACATGTAAAATTTTGTACCTTGAGAGTTGAAAAGATCTGTAATCAACTTGATTAAAAATTAAAGCATCTAAAGCCTTAACACTATCATTCCTTAATCTTAATGGGTTAAAAAAATTTATCTTTTGTATTTGTTTAAGTAATTTTTTGTTGTTTATTAATTTTTGAATTGTTTTTTCTAAAATTATTGAATTATTTTTATTTAAAATAAGATTGTTTTTGAAAGTTTCGCCCAAACCCCCAGATTTAGAGGTTATAACAGCGCAGCCTCTAGATGAGCTCTCCATTGCTGTACGTCCAAAAGGTTCCTCCCAGGTGGGATTTACAACAGAAATAGATGAATAATTATAAATTTTTAACATTTTTTTATGGGGTACCCAATTGGTAATTTTAAATCTTTCATGATCAAATGGATAGTTTTCCCTAGGTTCATTTCCGTATACCTCAACTTTCCAATCTTTATTTTTATTTAAAATTTTTTTACAAGCATCAAGAAAAATTGGATAACCTTTTGATTTATTAAGTTTACCTGAAAAAACTATGACTTTTTTTTTATTAGGAAGTTTTTTTAGCCTTTCAACAGAATTGAAAATGACATGAATATTATTTTGATGGTTTGTTTTTATATTTTTAAAAAAGATATTTTTTAAATAATTGCTTACAAAAATAATATTAGTACACTTATCTAATAATAAAAGCTTTTCTTTGGGTGATGAACTGGCTCTAATATTATTTGGATCATTATGAAAAATTAAATTAATATTAATATTGGGGATAGCTTGTTTTAAGAATAAAACATACTCGGGCCTATTGTGTATTTCTGCAGATCTAATTTTATTTTTAGCTAAAACTTTACTAGCTTCTCTAATATAATTATAGTTGGTTCTTAAATTTGATCGAATCTTAATTTTAAATAAATTTTGATTTACTAAATATTTTTCATTATTTTCTACATTTTCTGAGCAAATTATTATTATTTTTTTTTTGTGCTTAGTTCTATTCAAATAGTCATTCACCCATATAGAAACTGCTCCAGATTTTTTAATAGTAAAACTTTCTTTTAATGGAAGAATAATAGCGTGCTTAAACATTTAATAATTATTATTCCTTCTAGGTTATATAGCAAATAATTTTTTAAAATTATAAGTGGTTTGCGTAGATACCTCTTCAACAGACATTTTCTTTAAATTGGCCAACTCATTTATCACGAATTTAGTATTTTTTGGGTGATTTGGCTTACCTCGAAAAGGATGTGGTGATAGATAAGGGGAATCTGTTTCAACTAAAATTTTATCAATAGGTATATCTGTGCAAACTTGTCTAAGATTATTATTATTTTTAAAAGTTAACATACCACCGAATGAAATAAATCCATTTAAATCTAATATTTTTTTTGCAAAATTATAATTGCTTGAAAAACAATGTACTAAAAATTTGAGATTTTTATTTTTATATCTTGTGAGAACATCCAAAATTTCTGCGTCAGAATCTCTAGTGTGTATAATAAATGGAATTTCTTTTTCTATAGATTTTTCTATTTGCTGTTCAAATATATTAATTTGGTCATAAAGATTATCCTTAGACCTAAAAAGGTCAATTCCGCATTCACCTATTCCAATAATTTTATTATGATTACTGGTTAAATTCAATATTTTTTTAATATCATTTTTTTTATTTAAAACATTATTAGGATGTAATCCAACAGTGCAATAAATTTCATCATGATTTTTGGAAATTTCAATATTTTTTAAAGATGTTTCATAATCAACACCAATAGTCAGCATTAAAAAAACATCCCTTTCCCTACAATCTTGAATAACTTTATTTAAATTTGATATGTATGGCTCATAATAAAGATGGCAATGTGAGTCTATAATTTTAATCATATTTTTTAAATAAAATATCTGGCTTCATTAACTTTTGATTCATTTCTATTTTTTCATTAATTAAGTTTAATTTAATATTTTTTTCATCAATATTAATTTTTTTAAGGAAATTTTTACTCACTAAAGGCATGACAGGATATAATAAAATAAAAATATTTTTTAATGCAATTAAAGATGAATATAAAATATTCTTAATATTTTGTTCCGAATTATTTTCTTTATTCCATGGCTCGTTATCATTAACATATTTATTTACAATTGATGAATAAGAGTGAATATATTTAGTATAATTGTGCAATTCATAATCGTCTATAAATTTTAATACTTTTTTTACATCAACAATTAAATCACTATTTATAGTATAATTATTATTAACTTCTGGAACTGCGCAGTTAAATTTTTTACTTAGAATTGTAAATATTCGATTAGATAAATTTCCTATATTGTTTGCTAAATCATTTAATGAGATTTTAAAATTCTCGATATTTATTTTTCCATCTAAACCAAATATAACTTCTTTCATCAAATAGTATCTTATTTCATCAGAACCGTACGTATCAACAAGCTCAATAGGATCTAGAATATTACCTTTTGACTTTGACATCTTTTCATCACCCGATAGGATCCATCCATGCCCAAATATTTGCCTTGGGATTGGTAATTTTGCAGCCATTAAAAAAGCAGGCCAATATACAGCGTGAAACCTGAGAATGTCTTTTCCAATTATATGAACATTTGCAGGCCAATACCCATTATGCTTGTTGAAGTAATTAGTTGCACTTAGATAATTAGTTAAAGCATCTAACCAAACATACATAACGTGTTTTTTATTACCGGGAACATCAATGCCCCAATTAAAAGTTGTCCTAGATATTGATAAGTCTTTCAATCCACTTGAAACAAAACTTATCACTTCATTTTTTCTGCTTTCTGGTTTTATAAAGTCTGGATTTTGCTTATAAAACTCTAAAAGTGGTTGCTGCCACTCAGATAACTTAAAAAAAAAACTTTCCTCTTCCATCCAGGTTACTTCGCTGCCGCTAGTTTTTGAAATCTTTTTACCTTCCAATTCTTCTATTTCGTTTTCAAGATAATAAGCTTCATCTGATACTGAATACCATCCGGCATATTTTGATAAATAAATCTGGTTATTTTCTTGAAGTAAGGACCATAATTTTTTTACTGTATTTTTGTGCCTATCCTCTGTTGTTCTTATAAAATCTGTATTACTTAAATTTAAAATTTTAGTAAGATCTATAAATGTTTTAGATATTTTTTCGCAAAATGAAAAAGGATCACTGCCCTGTTCTTCAGCAGCTTTTTGAATCTTTAAACCATGCTCGTCTGTACCAGTTAAAAAAGATACTTCATACCCTTCTATTTGTCTAAATCTAGCTATCACATCAGCGGCTATACTTGAGTATGCATGCCCCATATGTGGTTTTGCAGATGGATAATAAATAGGTGTTGTGATATAAAATTTTTTATTCATTAGTTATATTTTTTGATCATCTTTTTTGTATCATTATTATAAATCAAACTGAGTTTTATTTTTTTTAAAATACCTAAAGTATTTTTATTAGAATATTTTAATACTTTATCACTAATGATTTTATAAAAAATATCCTCATTTTGTTTTTTAATTTTTTCTAAATCGAAATTTTCTTTGTAAATACTTTTTCTAATATGCATACCAGGTGTATCCTCACTATCTAAAGATAAATTAAAATTTTCAAAACCATTATGAGTAATAAAATTATCAATAATTTGTTGATAATATTTTTTGTTTAAGAATAGTTTTTTTATAAAAAAACGAGACTCTAATGTTTCTAAGTTCTTGCTCATTAAATCTGAAGTAAAAATAAAATAGATATTTTCCACTGGCTCTTCAATTAATTTAAGTAAAGCGTTAACGGAACTAATATTTAAAAAATTGGAGTTTTTTAATATTATGAATCTGGGTTTATCATTAAAAGGTTTTAGTTTACAAAAGTTTAAAATTTTATTTATATCTTCAACTTTGTATGAATGTTTGTCATCATCTTTCTTTAGTAATAAAATATTACTATCTTTGCTTAAGCTTTCTTCAACATTATTTTCAGTTTGTTTGTTTAAAGAAGATACGAGATTGAGACAAAAGGTATATTTACCAATACCCGAAATACCTTTAATCATTATAGCTTTGGGAAAAGACTTATTATTATAAAGATCTTTTAAAAAAGAAAATTCTTTATCAAAACCTATAGATTTATTGGAAATCTTTAATAACATTTTTTTTTATTAAATAACTTATAATCTCTTTAGTAACTACCTTTTGATTTTTTTTTCCATTAATTTTGATTATGCGTTTATATTTTTTTGAAAGTACAAGAAAACTATTCCTTAGTTTTGTTAACTTTTTAAAACTATATTTATCAAATCGATCTAGCTTCCCTCTATTTTGAACTCTTTTTTTTGATATTTGTATTGGTATATCAATAAAAAAAGTTAATTTAGGTTTATTTTGTTTATCAATTAAATTTTGTAAAAAATTTATGAGTTTTATACTTTGGCCTTGTTCGTAATGTTGGTAAACATAAGTTGAATCAATATACCTGTCACAAAGAACAACGTAACCTTTTTTTATATGATTTTTAATTTTTTTAAAATGATTGGATCGTGAAGCAAATAATAATAATAATTCTGTTAAATTATCTTCATTATTTTTTAAATCGTTAATAATTATTTTTCTAATTTTTTCTGATACTTTTGTTCCGCCCGGTTCACGAGTTTTGATAACTTTTATATTTTTTTTCTTTAGGAAATTAAATACTTTATTTATTTGAGTTGTCTTGCCGGAACCTTCAATTCCTTCAAAAGTAATAAGTGATCCATTTTTTAACCCCATACAAAATGGCTAAATGAATTTAGAAATCTTACAAAAAAG
>MDTB01216197.1_pt1 | contig 11291 bp, 9 predicted proteins | sample 811161 | NCBI WGS metagenome assembly MDTB01 (sample SAMN05326650, study PRJNA326480) | marine metagenome | isolation source: seawater | place: Mediterranean Sea | collected 2009
GGATCAGATGTTGTATTATATAATCTTGTAGAAATATTTTCTTGTACTGAATATATGTATCTGGATTGAGCATACACAAGAAAGGCAAGATATATGCTTTTAATAAAATAAAAAATAATGAATGAGGCAATTGCATAAATTGCTACTTCTTCACGAGCCATACCTTCTAAAAAAGGAATAAATAATATTATTTGATCAGATAGCTTAAAGCCTTCAGATAGTACAGTGCCGATTATAGGGATTATTAATGAAATTCCTAATGCTTCCAGGAAAGCACCAACTATCATTAAAAGTATTAATATAATAAACCTTAATATGAAAACTTTATCTATTATCGTTATTATGCTTTTATAAACATTCATATTATCTACAAAAGATGTCTAACTACTCTTATCTTTAAAATAGGACTTTTCAACCATCGCGCAAAATATGTGTCCAATTAAAATATGGCACTCTTGAATTCTACCTGTATCTTCTGAAGGAACACATATACACTCACACATTTTATTAATTAAACCATTATTAGACCCTGTTAGACCAATAGTTGTAATATTTTTTTTATTAGCTACTTTGATAGCTTCAATAATATTTTTACTATTACCACTGGTTGTTATTGGAATAAAGACATCTTTTTTATCTCCAATCCCTTCCAACTCTCTTGAAAAAACGTTTTCATAGCCATAATCGTTACCAATAGCAGTCATTGAAGAGCTATTTGTTCCTAATGCTATAGAGGCTAGCGGCTTTCTATCAAAAAGAAATCTGGAGGTAAATTCTGCTGAAATATGTTGAGCATCACCGAAACTTCCTCCATTACCAGCTAAGATTATCTTACCTCCATTTCTTAACGACTCTAAACATTTGCTAGCTAAATTATAAATCGCTGATATACATTCTTCGCTTTCCAATAATAGCTTTTTTGTGCCTATTGATTTCTCAATCGTATCTTTAATATATATATTATTCATAACAGTCCTTCCAGTTTATCTAGACCTATCCAAAAACCCTCTCCTTGATTTTTATGACCTTGCCATATTTCGGGTATGAAGCCAACATTTGGGCAATTTTCCTGAAGTATTAATCCAAGCTTCTTAAAATTTATATCTCCATCTCCTACTTGAAGACCTTCACCATTAACACCGCTTGCATCCCCTATATGTAAATACGCCGTAACTTTCGAAACCTCTTCTGCAAATTCATAAAAATCTATGCCAAAATGATTACAGGTAAGCATGCTGTGTGAAACATCGAAGCACATTCTTAAATTTAATTTTTTACACCATTTAACTATTTCATCAGATTTCACGAAAAGATTTTGATATCTTTGACCACCAAAATGCCAAGGAAATGGCGCCATTGTTTGAGGTATTATCTCAATACCTTCTCTATCCAATATATCCAGGCTATTACTAAATATTTTGTAATAATTATTTTTTTCATTTTCATTTAATGGCTCATCCATAGTAAAACCACCAATATTTGTAACAATCATTGGTTTTTTAGTTTTTGGAAAAAAGCGCTTTAACGATTTTGTAATATCTATAACTCTTTGAATATCTTTAATTGAGTTATTCCTATAATTATCATCTGATGTTGCTAAATCTAACAATTGACTATTTGAGAATAATTCTGGTGCATGAACTACAAAATTAGTTTCATTATTATTTGGAATATAATCACTTGGATTCAACTCCATGTCAGAAAATGAAAAATGAAACTCAAAAAAATCTGGGGTTATTCTAGCGTTATATTCATGAAAATCGTGGTATCTAACAGGTAAACCCCATGGTCTCTTAAAAGTATATGATTTAGGCTCAATAATATTTTCATTAAGGTCTGAATCAAAGAAAAAATCTTCTATCTTCATATTCCTTTGAAGAACTTTCCCAATAAGATCTTCATATAATTGCGGTGAAAGACCCTGGCCAGGACTTCTTACCTTGATATGGCTGGATTCAAGGGTTGTACCCATTGAAAGTTCTGAACTAGCTACTAAACTTTTACCTAAATTTTCTCTATTTATCATTTCTCCTTGTGAAACAATTCTTTCTTCTCCCTGACCAAGTGACTCCTCAATTTCACGAATGCCTTTCACCAAATTTAAAAATTGATCGAACTCTAAGCTAGCCGCATGATCAGGACCTTCCATATTTCTGTCAAGTGTAAAATGTCTTTCAACTATACTAGCTCCCATTGCAGTTGCAGCTAAGGAAACACTGATACCTCTCTCATGACCAGAATACCCAATATTATGATGAAGCTTCTTTAAACTTTTAATCCATTTAAGATTTATATCATGAAAAGGAGCTGGGTATGTGCTATTACAATGCAAAATAGCAAATTTAATCTCCCTTTTATTTAAAAAACTAATTGTTATTTTCACTTCTTCAATTGTGCTCATTCCTGAAGACAATATCAGTGGTTTTTTAGTTTGACCCAGTCTTTCCAATAAAGGAAGATTGGTGAGGTCTGCTGATGCAACTTTATATGCTTGAACTCCAAAAGATTCAAGTACATCAACACTTTTTAGGTCCCATGGAGTGCATAAATATAAAATATCTTTTTCAGTACAATAGTTGAAAAGCTCCCTATGATCTTCATTACTTATCTGAAATCGCTCTAAAAGGTCTAAAACATATTCAGTACCAAGATCATCTCCAGTTTTTTGAAGAGTCCTTTGTCTATATGTTTCATCCATATGACGCATCTGAAATTTAACACAATCTGCTCCAGTCTTTTGAGCTAAATCAATCATTTCTTTTGCCTTAGCAATACTTCCATTATGATTATTTCCAATTTCCGCAATAATAAATGTATGTCCACTTCCTATTTTAATATCATTAATTTTCATGTAGATAAGTCTCTTTTAATGAGTGAATTATTCATCACGAACTGACCATGATTTCATACCATCATGATCAAACTGGAATGGGGTATGATATAGACCTATATTTTTCATTGCTTCAATTAATTTTAACTTATCAAATGGCTTAACAAAAAAAATAAAATAACCGCCTCCACCTGCACCAAGAAGTTTGCCTCCTAATGCGCCATGTGAAATAGCATGCTGATAAATATTATCTAATTTAGGATTAGAGATATCTGAGCTAAATTTTCTTTTAAGCTTCCAAGCTTTATCTAATAGCTCTCCAAAATGTAGAAGTCTATTTTTTAATAGATGATCTTTCATTTCGTAACAAATATTTACTGCACTCTTCACTTTATTCCTAACATCTTGGGATTGCATATCTTTTTTCTGTTTTTTATGAATTACATCTCCCTCTAACAGACGATCTTCACTAGCTCTAAACAAAAGTAGGCTTTCTTCTAGTTCTAAAATAGTGTCTTTAGAAATTCTTAATGGATTTATAATATTGCTTCCACTTCTAAATTCCATAAAATTAAAGCCTCCAAAAACTGTAGCATACTGATCTTGCCAGCCTCCAGAAATTTCCATATGTAACCGCTCTGCTTGGAATGCTAATTCAGAGATTTCATAAAGATCCCACTTATCCTGACGCAATTCATTAAAACATCCCAGAACTGCAGCTGAAACTACAGAAGATCCACCTAAACCAGAGCCCATTGGAAAATCTGAATAAACAAGCAAATCAAAACCAAAGTTAGGCTTAATGGCTTTAAGTAAAGATTTAAATAAAGCAAAATCATTTCCCTTTTCTAATGCCTCTTGAAGATTATTAGCTTCAAAAATATCCCCTAGATCCAATGAATGGATTTTAATCCTTTTATCATCGCGAATTTTTAGACTAGCATGAGAATAAAGAGAAATAGTTGTGTTAATGACAGCTCCATCCTGACTTGAAAAATAATGTGTTAAATCAGAACCGCCACCGCTAAATGTAATCCTAACTGGTGCTCTAGATCTAGTGAATATTTTTTTTTCAGAATTAATTGGTATATAATCTCTAGTTACAACATCAATAAGCTTTCTATTTTTATCTAACATAGGTATTGCTTTAATGTCCTTATCAAGTCTCTTTAATATTGCCTCTCTTTTGGTTTCTGTATTTGCCCATATAAAATTAGGATTATAAACACCTATGATAGGGTCTTCCAAGTTAGCACCTTTTAATAAATGTGATCTTATATCACCATCAGTAGCCACTCCAATAACTTCATCATTAGTATTTATAATAAAAATAATACCATACTCATTCTGGTCTATGCCTAACAAACACTGTTTAATTGTTGATGATTCTTTTACTAAAAATTCTTTCATTCTTAAATTAATTCCTTAAATATTCTTTATGCCACAAACAAAAAGCATTAAGATCCTCAGGGATCCCAATATCATAAAAAACAGTATCAATTATTTTAGCTTTTAAATCACCATTTTTAGCTAGATTAGGTAATATTTTTTTCTCTAGGGAAAATACTTTTGAATCAATCTTTCTAAAGATATTTGTATCTAATTTGTATAATCCAGCATTAATATATCCAGATATATCATCAATTGAATGTTTTTTTTCTACAAAATCTACTACTAAGCCTTTTTTATTAAAGGCAACAGAGCCATATCTCGATGTATCTTTCACTGCCACTACACCAATAGCAGAGGTAGGCTCTTCTCTAATAAATTCTAAGCCTGAGCTAAGCCATGTATCAGCATTGACTACTAATATAAGCTCGTCTAAATTCATTTTATTAATTGCAAACTTAACAGATCCTCCTGTACCTAGGGGAGACTTCTCAACAATCCAATTAACTTCTATTCCTTTCAAAATGTCATTAGATAAAGATTTTAAAAAATCAATAACTAGATCTGCTCTGTAATGCAGTAAAAAAATAAAACTTTTCTGGCCTTGTGATATCCAATGCTCTAATTGTATTTGTAATAAAGGAATATTATTAACTGGAGCTAAAATTTTAGGTACTTCTGAAACAGCTTTTTTAAGTCTAGTACCAAAACCGCCAGCTAAAACTAGCATTTTCATAATAATATCCTATCTTATGAATTTTTATCCAAACAATCTAAGGAGGTTATACATATATTTCAAGTATGAAGATATTTTTTCTTAATAAAATAGTGATTAATCATTACAAGAAGTAATGATAATAGTCCTCCTATTAGAGTTCCCAGGATTAATATAAGCTTCCTACTTGGCTTACTTTTAAGCTCTGGAATGAATGGTGGATCAATAATACTAAGCGCATAATCATCATTACTTCTTGCCCTCATCTGTGTCTCTAAATTAGATTCAATTAAATTACTAATTGAAGAATTAATATTTGTTAATGACGTTTTTGATGCTTGGTCATTAAGGTAATTTAAGGCTTTTGATGACTCATCTAAATCTTTTTGCATAATCCATTTATTTATCTCAGATATAATTAAAGACAAAAAATTATATGCAAAAATTGGTGAAACATGCTCAAAAGATAAAACAATAAAACCAGTTTCTGGAATTTGATAAGCTGAAAAACTACCTAGATATGATTCATGGGCCTCTAAATAAGATGGGCTAGGCACAAATGGAGGTTCGACCTCTCTCACCCAATCTCCTGAACTAGTATCATATAATTCATTATCATAAATAATCTGTTGAGATGAAAAATCATATTCTTTTGCAGCCATGAGGGCTGGAAGTACCTCTTCAAAAGAAATTAAATGTTTTAAGAATTCTCTAGACCTTATAGTCTCTAGAACAATATCGGACTTATCACCGCTAGATGAAGGAAGGTTAATTCCAGCAATAGCTGCAAGCCCAGAGTAGCCGCCGAGATCAAACCCCATACTTCCGTCCTGAGCAGATACAAGACTGGATGACTGATAAATATTAGGTAAGGATAAAGCATAAAAAAGAGAAGTGATGGCAAAAATAAAAGTAACAAATAAAATAAAAAACTTATGCCTCCAGTAGATAATTATAAGCTCTATTAAATTGATTTCCCTTGTATCTAATGATACTTGATTTTTATTAATTTCATCCATTATAAAGAATAAGTTATATATATTATTATTAAAAGTAGCAATTAAATAATTTTTTTTAAAATAAATTTTAAAAATAAAGAGTAGCAAACTAAAGTAAAAATAAAAGCATAAAAAACAAAATAATCAGCTACTCCGTATTTTATAATAAATAATGTGAAACATATAGAAAACAATGATAGTAAAGTTAGAATAAGCAAACAAAATTGCTTACTAATGCCGAAATCTATCAGGATATGATGAATATGGTTTCTATCTGGTAAAAAAATTGGTTTTTTGTTCCTAAATCTAATAATAAATGTAGACAATGCATCAAGTATTGGAAGAGGTATTAAAAAAAGAGCACTACTGGGATTAAATAATTTCTGATCGCCCTGACTCAATAATATTAATAGCCAAGCTAATGTAAACCCAATCCACATTGAGCCACTATCACCTAGAAATATTTTCCATTTACTCCCAAGAATACCCAAATTAAAAAATAAGAATACAAATAATGTAATAAATGGTATAAGAAAAATTATGGATATATTAAAAACTTTCAAAGAGATAAAAGAAATTGTACCTAAAGCAATTAAAGAAACAATAGAAACTAGCCCGTCCATTCCATCAAGCATGTTAAAAGCATTACACACCCCTACAACCATAAAAATAGTTACTGGAATACCATAAATACCCAAATTAACATTGCCAAATCCAAATAAGTTTCCAAAATCTGAAACATAGAGGTTAGTAAAAATAATGACTCCAAAACTAGCTAAAACCTGTACAATTAATCTAAATAATACAGGTAAAGGCTTAATATCATCTATTAAGCCCATACAAAGAATAAAAGATGAACATAAAAAAATCCAAGAAATATCAATTGGAGTTACTATAGAGTCTATTGATAATAATATGCCTCCCAAGAGAACAGATATATATATTGCAAGTCCACCACCTAGTGCTACTTCCCCTTTATGTTTTTTTCTTAATCCATCTGGCTTATCAATTAATCTAAAATACTTAGCTGATACTACTACTGAGAAGCAGCATAAGAGTGCAATTAAAAATTCTAGTAAATAAATCATTAAAATATCCTACTGAAGTAAAGTGACCTCAATAAATGTAATAATATAACAATACAATATACTGATTTTTTTTTATCTTCTAAACAATAATACATATTTTAAATTATAGATTTAAGCTCATTAATAATTCTTATTTGTTGGGCCTCTTCTAAATAGGGATGCATCGGAAGACTAATAACACTCTTAGAAGCATTCTCAGCCATAGGAAAATCTCCATCACAATAATCTAGACAAGAAAAAGCATTTTGCAAATGAACGGGGATTGGGTAATAAATACCAGTTGGAATACCTTTCTTTTTTAACTCTTCATGCACATGATCTCTATTAGGTACCATTAAAGTATATTGTGCAAATACAGAGGTATTGAAAGATTCTATATGTGGTCCAATAATTTTATCTGAAGAGTAATCATTAATTAAATTTGAGTATATCTCAGCACATTTTTGTCTTAATGCTACCTCTTCATCAAAGATTTCTAGCTTAGAAAGTATAATTGCCGCTTGGAGCTCATCCATCCGCCCATTAATTCCTATATTATCATGATGATAACGCTTACTCTCGCCATGCATTCTAAGCTCACGAATAAGATTTGCTAGGTTAGAATCATTAGTAAATACCGCCCCACCATCGCCATAACAACCTAAGGGCTTTGAAGGGAAGAAAGATGTTGTTCCTATAGTTGTTAATCCACAAGAAACTTTATTTCTATAAGTCGCCCCAAAACTTTGAGCAGCATCTTCGATAACTGGAATATTATATTTTAGTGCTATCTTATTAATTTCTCCTAAGTCTGAACACTGTCCAAATAAAGATATAGGAATAATAGCTTTAGTTTTATTATTTATAGAGCTTTCTAATAATCTTTCATCTAAATTATAAGTAAGAGGATTAATATCAATAAAGACTGGTCTTGCTCCTAAAAGAGAAATCATTTCTGCACAAGCAATGAATGAAAAAGGAGAGGTAATAACCTCATCATCTTTCCCAATACCTAAAGACATAAGAGCTATGAGTAAAGCATCTGTTCCGTTAGATAATGCAATACAATGGTCAACATCAACATAATCTGATAGCTCTTGCTCCATCTCAAGTGTCTGCCTACCTAAAATATATTGGCCACTCTCAAGCACTGAATTAATTCTACTATCTATTGATTCTCTTAATAAGCCAAAAGAAGTTTTAAGATCAATGAAATCCATTACTTCATTCTACTGCTTATTACTTCTAATAAATGAGAAATAGAATCTGGAAGATCTGATTTTTTTTTATTATCTATATTTTTGATATTTTTAACCAAATTTTTTCCAATCTCTACACCCCATTGATCAAAAGAATTAATGCCCCATATAACTCCCTGAACAAAAACTTTATGCTCATATAAAGCAATCAAAGAGCCTAATACTTTAGGATTCAAATCTCTAAATAATATAAGTGAATTAGGGCTTATTCCCGAATAATTTTCTTCTAAATCATCACTATCACTCAAGGGATCTTTAGTAGAAAAAGCTACACTTTGTGCTAGACAACTCAATACTGCTAGATCTTGTTGTTTTTGAAGATTTACACCAGAATTAATAGGTAATATAAAATCTAATGAAACTCTATCCGTTCCTTGATGGAGAAACTGATAAAACGAATGCTGAGCATTAGATCCCGCTTCTCCCCAGATTAAAGCTGAGGTAGATAAATCAACTAAACTTCCATCTTTTCTTACTGATTTTCCATTACTTTCCATTTCGAGTTGTTGTAAATAAGAAGGGAATTTTTCTAGATGACTATCATAAGGTAAAATTGCATGACTAGAAATTTTCAAAAAATTCCTATTCCAAACTCCAATCAAAGCTAGTAATACCGGAATATTTTCCCTAAAGGGAGAGTCTCTAAAATGATTATCCATTCTATTAGCCCCTTCAATAAATTCTTCAAAATTATCCCAACCTATAGATAGCGCTAGTGTTAAACCAATAGATGAAAAAATAGAATATCGACCGCCCACCCAATCCCAAACTTTAAAACACTTATCATTTGCTATTCCATATTCAAGCATAGCCTTATAATCACTTGAAATAGCAAAAAAATGGTCTTTAATAGCTAATTCATTTGTATGTTCTGTGAACCATTTTTTTGCTGCATTTGCATTAGTTAATGTTTCTAGAGTGGAAAAACTCTTTGAGCAAATAATAAAAATAGTCGAGTAAGGATTAATTACTGACAAAGTATGTGCTAATTCGACTCCATCTAAATTTGAAATAAAATGGATGTTTAAATCTTTTTTCCTATACTCAGATAAAGCAGAAACACTCATTCTAATTCCTAAATCTGATCCTCCAATTCCTATATTCACAATATCTGTTATAGTGCTTCCATCAGAACCCTTTAGCTCGCCGTCATGTACTTTATTGACAATGTCTTTAATCTTTTCACGTTCTTTATTAATATCTATTAAAATATCTTTATTTTGAAAAATAAAAGAATCTTTAGAAGGCCTTCTAAGCAAAGTATGAAGCGCTGGAAGATTTTCTGAGGTGTTAATATGCTCTCCAGAATACATATCTTGAATAGACTTAGAAACTCCAACCTGGTCAGCAAGAGAAATAAGCATATTTAAAATACTAGGGTTAATTAATTGACGGCTATAATCAAAATATAAATCATCAAAATCCAATGAAAACTCTGAACCACGGCTGGGGTATTGACTAAATAATAATTCTATATCTTGATAATCATTCATTAAAGCAAAAGACTCTAGCTTCTTCCAAGCCTTAGTTTTTTTAGCATAAGGATACTTATTCATTTTTTTAGAATACTAATATTTCTTAATAGCATAAAAATCTAAAAACCATTCGATAAATTTTTTCATACCTAGCTTTAAATCTGTTGATGGTCTATAACCAACCTTGATCATTTCATCTATATCAGCCCATGTATTTTCTACATCACCTAATTGCATAGGCTCTAATATTCTTATAGCTTTTTTTCCTAAAATTTCTTCTATAACTCCAATATATTCAAGTAGATTAATAGGTTTATTATTACCTATATTGAATATCTTAAAAGGCACTGAGCTTATTTCTTTATTTTGTTCTAAATAATTAGATGACGGCATATTCTTAAGTACTAACAAAATCCCAGTTACTATATCATCAATGTAAGTAAAATCTCTTTTATGATTACCATTATTAAAAAGTTTAATTGGTTTATTCTCTATAATACTTTTTGTAAAAATAAAAGGTGACATATCAGGCCTACCATAAGGGCCGTAAACAGTAAAAAACCTTAACGCTGTTATCTTTAAGTTAAATAAATGTGAATACGAATGCGACATTAACTCGCCTGATCTCTTTGTGGCTGCATATAATGAAACTGGATTATCAACTCTGTCTTTGACAGAGTATGGTATTTTCTGATTTAGCCCATAAACAGAGCTAGACGAGGCAAAAATAAGATGTTCCACATTATTATTTTTACAGCCTTCAAGGATGGTCATCATTCCTGTTAAATTACTGTCTACATATGAAAAAGGGTTCTCAATGCTATAACGAACACCTGCCTGAGCAGCTAAGTGAATCACTGCATCAAATTTTTTATCTTTAAAAATATTTGATATAGACTTTTTATCTACTAGATCCATCTCATAAAAGGAGAACTTTGAAAACGTATCGACTAAACTAAGTCTTGCTAGCTTAAGTGAAACGTCGTAATAATCATTGAGATTATCTATTCCAATTACTTCATGATCTTCAATTAATAAACGTTTAGCAACATGGGAACCAATAAAGCCAGCTACTCCAGTCACTAATATTTTCATAAATCAAAAAATCATTTAAACCTAGTTAATTGGTTTAGCAAAAAAATCAAAAAATGTATAAAACAATATTGTTGCTGCGATAAGAGTTCCTAACATTACGGGCGCACCCTTCTTAAACCATAGAAGAGGAGTAATGGCAAGACTAGGATCATTCTGATCTCTAGCTAGCCTCTCAGATATTGTTACTATAAAAACATTTGCTGTGGAGCCAATGTGTGTTCCATTTCCACCTAGACCAACTCCCATTGCTAGTCCCCACCAAAGAGGTGCAACATTTACGCCTTGTTGCTCCATGCCCAGAATGATTGGGATCATTGCTGCTGTAAAAGGAATGTTATCAATTGCAGCCGAGAGAGCTGCGCCTACCCACATTAAAATAATCGTTGCTGTAACAAGATCAGCCTCAACAAACGGAACAATATATTGTCCTAGATATTGTAAAAATCCACTATGTTCAACGCCA
>MDTB01077730.1_pt1 | contig 11289 bp, 4 predicted proteins | sample 811161 | NCBI WGS metagenome assembly MDTB01 (sample SAMN05326650, study PRJNA326480) | marine metagenome | isolation source: seawater | place: Mediterranean Sea | collected 2009
AAGACTATCGAAGATACAATTATAAATTTCGAACCAAGAGTAGATTTAATTGGTGTTGATATTCAATATAGATTAGATGATACTGCAGTAGATGTGAGAATACGATTTAAAGTAATTAATACATTTACTCCGATAGATGTTAATTTAATATTAGAACGAACTAGATAATTTTTTAGGAGAATTATATAATGGCGAAAATGGCAAAGAGCTTTGTAGGACATGTAGCTACAAAGAAATCCACTAGTCAAGGACAAGGTGGTCGTGGTAGGAAAGTCAAGATAGGAACTAGTACCATGAATAAACATAAACGAAGATCCTATAAGAAATATAGAGGTCAAGGAAAATAAGGATTAAAGATGGCAGATCAAAATAGAAGAATCAAAGTTGCTGAATTAGACTTTGATGGTATTAAATCAAATTTAAAAAATTACCTACAAGGTCAATCACAGTTTACTGATTTTGATTTTGAAGGAGCAGGTATATCTGTTCTTCTAGATTTGCTCGCATACAATACACACTACAACGCACTCTATCATAACATGTCAGTAAACGAGATGTTCTTAGACTCTGCTGCTAAAAGAGAGTCAGTTGTTAGTATAGGAAAGATGTTAGGTTATACTCCGAAGTCTGCTATATGTCCAACTGCTACTATTCAAGTTGTAGTATCAAATGTTTCAGGGAATCCTGATACACTAACTTTACCAAAAGCATCTACATTCAGTTCAACGATTGATGGCACTGCTTATACTTTTCAAACTACTGCTGCGATAACAGAAAGTAGATCTTCAACTAACACTTATACATTTGCTTCAGTACCACTTACTGAAGGAAGCATGGTCACTAACTCTTACACAGTTGCTTCAAGCACTAGGTACTTGGTTGCGAATAAAAACGCAGACATGACTACACTAGGAGTTCAAGTACAAGAAGATCCAAACAACGCATCGTTCTTAGGTTATACTCTAGTTGATAATATTGTAAATGCTGGAACACAGTCAAGAGTATTCTTTACGAAAGAAGTTGAAGATGGTTTATATGAAATAGAGTTTGGTGATGGTGCTGTAGGTTTTCAACCACCGAATGGTGCTACTGTTAAACTAGATTATTGTGTATCATCATTAACTGCTGCCAATGGTGCTAAGTTATTTACATACACTGGAGGAAGTCTAGGTTCGGCAACTATAAACATTACAACTACTTCTGCTGCTAGTGGTGGAGCAGACCAAGAAAGTATTGACTCAATTAAATTTAATGCACCTAAAAGTTTCGCAGCACAGAATAGAGCAGTGACTGCAGATGACTACAAAGTTATACTACCACAACTCTACGATAATGTAGATGCTATATCAGTTTGGGGTGGGGAAGAAAACGATCCACCAGTTTATGGTAAGGCATATATTTCTATTAAGCCAAAGTCAGGAACTACTCTTACTGAATCTACCAAATTAAATATTACAAATAACATTATTAAATCTAAAAACCTTGTGTCAGTTATACCTGAGATTGTAGACCCAGATGATTTAAACATACAAGTAGATTGTAAAGTATATTTTAATCAGAACGCAACAAGTAAAGCACCATCTACTATCTCATCACAAGTAAGTGCAGTTGTACAAAACTTTAATACAGCAAACTTAAATAAATTCGATTCAGTATTTAGATTCTCAGCATTAAGTAAAGAGATAGATGCGAGTGATAGTTCTGTAGTTTCTAACTCTACACAAATTAATCTTAAAAAAGTTTTAACTCCTACATTAAATGTAGCAACAACTTATACACTACCAGTTAATAACCCAATCTATAATGACGCAAAGTCATTAAGAGCATATGTAGCAATATCTTCTACTGGGTTTACTCTAAGTGGCTCAAATTTAGTTTTCTTTTTAGAGGATGATGCCCTTGGAAATATTTACACTTACTACTTTACAACAGGAAACGAAAAAGTTTATAGTGCATCAACTGTAGGTACTGTAAATTATACTACAGGAAAAATAGAATTAACAAATTTATCAATTAGTGGTACAACATTAGCAAGTGGTAAGGTCAATATTTTAATTGAACCAGCTTCTTATGATGTAGTATCAGTAAGAAATCAATTAGCAAGTATAGCGAACGAAGATATAATTGTAACAGCGATAGCTGATAAAGTCGCTTCTGGTGAATCTACTTCATCAGCTGATTATGTTCACACGCAAGTAAGGTAAAAAATAAATGCCAAGTTCTGTAAAAGCAAAAGTCTCAACTGTCGTTGGAAATCAGATACCTGATTTTATAACAGACGAGTCTAATAATTTTAAACAGTTCTTAGAAGCATACTATGAATGGATGCAAGGCACTTACTTGCCACAATCTCAATTAGAAAACATTCGTGACATTGATACAACAGTTGATATGTTTATTGAGCATTTTAAAAATGATATTATGCAACCTATACCTGAAGGAGTCCTTACTGACAAGAGGTTGTTGGCCAAGAGGATCCAGGATATCTATAGATCTAAAGGTACAGAACAATCTTATAAGTTTTTATTTCGTATTCTATTTAATGAAGACGCAGAATTATTTTTTCCAAAGACAGCATTACTACGACCATCATCTGGAACTTGGTCAGCCAACACAGTCATTCGTATAACTAGTGCTACTGGTGGTTCACCTTTAGAATTAGTCGGTGCTACTATATCTCAAACCCAACCAGTCGGTGATGGAACATTTAGAACTATTACAGGTTTCGTTGAGAACGCAGTATCAACTCAGATAGGAACTAAGACTGTCACTGACTTAACTATGGACGATGAGTCTATTATTGCTCCAGGATTTTTAGCAGAGGATGAAGTCACAGTTAGAACTATAACAGCAACTGCACCATCAACTGGTAATACTATTAATGCTACAGTCGTTTCAATTATTACTGGCTTTAATATAACTGAAGGAGGATCGTATTACGATATTGGAGATTTAATTACAATCGTATCTCCTACAGGTAGTGAAGCTAGAGGAGAGATAACTGAGATTGATTCTGGGTCTATTACAGGTGTCACGATTGAAACTCCAGGACAAGGATATAAAATTAATGATGAAATAATTTTTAACAATACAGGAACAGGTGGACCTGGATCTAACGCACAATTATCTGCTCGTGCTTCTATTACTAATATTGATAGAGACTCAGTATCACTAGAGTCAGGAAACGCAGGTGGTGGTGGAACACTACTACAAGAAAATGATTTTGATATCGACTTACAAGAAGCACCAGATGAAGGAGCAATTAAATCGATAGCAGTTTTAACAGGTGGTGCTTTCTATGACAGACTACCAACTCTTACACTACCAACTAGTGGAAACAGAGCTGGTGGTAAAGTTGTTGCTACTTCAACAACGATTGGTAAGTTAAGAAAGATAGAGTTATCTAGATTTGGTATTGACTATAAAGTTCCACCTATCGCTTCTGTACCAGCTATTGCTATTCTACAAAATGTCACTGGTTCATTTAACGCAGGTGATACTGTCACATTAACAGCACAGACTTTTTCTACTGAAGATTTATCAGGTGGATTAATTTTAGAAGATGGCGATAAGATGTTAGTAGAAAATCAACAAGTTTGTACAGGTAGTGTAAATATATTCGATCCTAATAAACAATTATTAAAAGTAGATAACCCGAATGTATTTTTACCATTCGCACTTGAAGATGGCTCTGGTAGAATGACTACAGAAACTAGAGATACTTTCGTTCAAGAGTCTTCAGGTTTCTTCGCAGATAATAATACTGTGACTTCATCATCAGGTGGTAGTGGTAAGATTGTAGATATTAATTATCCTAACATTACAACATCAGTTGGTGCTACTGGTACTGGCTTGGGTGGGTACTTAAATGCTGATGGGTTCGTTTCAGAGTCCTCTAAAAAAATACAAGACTCTAGATTCTATCAAGACTTCTCATATGTTGTACAGGTCGGTCAATCAATCGACCAATATAAAGATGCTGTTAAAAAATTATTACACCCTATCGGTCTAGCATTATTTGGAGAAGTACAGATACAAACAATCCTAGCATCATTGATGGGCGATATAAATGATACAGAAAAGAAAAGATATCTAGTTGACTTATTGCTGCAAGTTATGATAGATGGTAAACTAAAAGCGATTGGTTCATACAGACCTAATACTGCAGCAGAACATAGACCAGATTTACCGAAACAAATTTTTAGTATTAACTTAGAAGCATTAGTTGATACTGTTCTTAATTTAAGAATACAAACTTCTGACTTTGTTAGTGAGATAGAGTTCCCTAACTTAACTCCAGCAGAAGTAAACCTATTAGAACTCTCTCCTCTAGCTGTTGAGCATGATGAGAGAATAGAAATAGCTAATAGAACTGCTTACGATTTACAAAAACCTGCTAGAAATCCGATAGTCAACTTACCACTAAGGAGTTCACAACCATTTGATGGCTCAGTAAGAAGAGCTGGATTTAATTTAATAGATCTTGAAAGATATAAGTTTACATTTAAACCCTCTCTAGCAGGTACTAAATATTCAAATAGTACTGGAACACCAGCCTTTACTACTAATGGACTAGACGATGATCCTCGATTGACATATCCAGATCCGAACTCAGGATATTATTCTCAATATGGAAACAGTCAAATTAAAGATTTTGCTGAAGTCACAGTTGCATCTATTATAAATAGTCCATATACACAAGTTTCTTATGCGATCGAATCTGAGATTGGTATATTTAAACAACCAGCATCAGGTTTAAGATTCTCTACACAGGATCCTGCATTTACATTTGATGATATCGCATTCACCTTTGATGCAGACAGTGTAGAATTTGATTCAACTGCTTACAGTTTCGATTCGTCGAACTTGAAGTGGGATTTATTAACATAAACTAAATTTAATCCAGGAGAACACAGCCATGGCTGCAATTATAACAAGTAAATTTCGCATTCATAATGCGCAATCGTTTCAGGAAGGTTTTTCCGAATCTGCTGCGACGAACATTTATTTGGGGATAGGTCGACCACAAGGATGGACGGACGACAACTCTCCAGATACTCCAAAGGATACAGTCTCTGGCGAGTATTATCGTTGGGATGACATGATTGCTCTGAAAAGAGTTCAATCATCTGATGTCACTCTAGCGATTCCTAGACGAAACTGGACCTCTGGTAAATACTATGACATTTACAAAGATAATTATAATGGTGTGACAGCTGGAGTAAACATTGATAGTGGAGCAGGTACGACACCTGCCACTCTTTTCAATGCTAACTTCTTTGTTGTTACAGACGAATATAATGTCTATAAATGCATAGATAACAATAATGGTGGACAAAGCACTACCAAACCAACAGGAACTGGTACTACAATTATCAGTACTGCTGACTCTTACAGATGGAAATATATGTACACTGTATCACCAGCAGATGTTTTAAAGTTTGTATCTACAGACTTTATTCCTGTTAAAAAAATTATAACCAACCCAGGATCTACCGATCCATACTACAACCAATATCTAGTTGAACAAGCTGCAGTTGATGGTAAGATAGAACATATTACTGTTACAAATAATGGTACATCTTATTCAAGTGCGCCAACTATCGCTATTACAGGTGATGGCTCAGGTGCTGCTGCTGATGCAGTTTATGATGCTGGTACTAACACTGTCACTGGTGTGACTGTGACTAATGGTGGTTCAGGTTATACTTTTGCTACAATCGCTTTTTCAGGTGGTGGCGGATCTGCTGCTGCTGCGACTGCAATCATATCACCAAAAGGTGGACATGGTGCGAATGCTGAAGAAGAGTTAGGTGCTTTCTATGCTATGATGAATGTTCGTTTAGAGTACGCAGATGGTACAGGGGACTTCCCAGTAGATAACGATTACAGAAGAATTACATTAGTAAGAGATCCATTCAACTTTGGTGGAACTACAGTTGCTTCAGCAACTACACTGAGCTCTACTAAATCTATGACTTTCACTTCACTAGCTGGTGGATCGTTAGTTGTTGATAGAACTTTCTCAGGTGGTACTTCTAATGCTGTCGGTAGAATTATTTCTATAGACACAGGTACTTCTACAATCAGGTACATTCAAACTGCTACTGATAATCCAACAGGAGTAAACTTTCAGTCTGCAGAAACTGTCACTATGAATGATGCTGCTGGTTCGCCATCAGGTGTCACTTTCACAAGTGCTACTTTGAATAACCCAGAAGTCCAACCAGACTCTGGAGATATTATGTATGTAGAAAACAGAAGACCAATTAACAGAGCAAGTGACCAGATCGAAGATATAAAAATTATCGTCGAAATGTAATACTAAGTACTCTTAGGAGTACTCTTGCATAATAGTAAAAGAGAAACGATAGATGACAATAAATTTTAATGTAAGTCCTTACTACGATGACTATGATACTAGTAAAGATTTCTTGCGAGTACTATTTCGTCCTGGATATTCAGTACAGGCAAGAGAGCTAACTACTCTTCAAACCATCCTACAAAATCAGGTCACAAGATTTGGAAACCATATTTTCGAAAACGGAAGTATGGTTATCCCTGGATCTGTAAATGTGAACAGTGAAGTAAACTTCATGAAATTGAATGACCTGCAAGATGGTAATTCAGTCACAACCTATCTAACTCAATTTAGAGATAAAGTAATTACTGGTTCAATCTCTGGTGCGAAAGCATTAGTAGAAGATACATCCGAATGTGATTGTATGATTGCTGGCGATAGTACGATACCATCGCTACACTTTACTATGATGGACTCAGGTACATCAGGAACAACTAAAAAGTTTGTTGCTGGTGAAGAGATTACTGCACTTGCTGCTGATAATAGTACAACTACAAACTTCCGACTTACTGCTAACCAAGTTGGTGATATAAAAGTCACAATTAAATCATTCGGTGATACTGGTAATGTTGGTACAACTTATACAGATAATGCTACAACCGATGTACTTGGTAAATCATATAGAGTAGAAGTACGAGCAGGAATTTATTATATAGATGGATTCTTTGTACAAAACTCAGAGATACATTTATACATATCACGATTCGATACCACACCATCTTACAGAGTAGGATTCCAAGTCACAGAAGATGTTGTGACTCCAGAGGAAGATACTTCGCTTAACGATAATGCTCAAGGCACAAATAACTTTGCTGCACCTGGAGCACATAGATATAAAATATCACTCGCTCTAAAAAGACTAGCGATTGGTGGAACAGACTCAATTAAATTTGTTGAGCTGATTAGAATTAAAGATGGTATCGTTCAACAAAAAGTTGAAAGAGCAAGTTATGCTGAGTTAGAAAAAACTTTAGCACGAAGAACTTTTGACGAGTCAGGTTCTTACGAAACAAATAAATTCAAATTATCAATTAAAGAACATTTAGATGATGGTACAGGAAAAGGAGTATATCAAGTATCTCCTGGAGAAACTGCAGCTAGTTTTGATTCAGATGCTACTTATGGTGACGCAGATAAGTTCGCTGTTGTAGTAGATCCTGGAAAAGCATATGTAGAAGGATTCGAAGTTGAATCAACTCAAACAACTTATTATACTGTTGATAAATCTAGACCAACTACTGTTAGTGGTGTAACAAGTGAAAATAATTCTATAGTAAGAGAAGATGCTAGACCAGTTGGTACTGCGATAGGAAACTATGCTATCGTTAGAAATGTTACAAGAGCTCCAGCTGTAAATAGTTTTGAAAAAGTATTCTTATTTGATGCTACTAATGCACCTTGGGCAAGTTCAGGTGTTTCTTCTTATACTGCACCGACTGGTGTAGTTTCAGGTTATACTGGATTAGTTGGTACAGCTTTCATTAGAAGTTTCCAACTACATAATGGTTCTTATTCTTCACCTACATTTAAAGCAAGTTTATTTAATGTAGTAATGAATGATGGTAAATCATTTGCTAGAGATGTCACTTATATTTTAAGTTCAAGTAATGGAGCAGTCACAGGTACTGGAGACTTCTATGCTGAAATAGATCCTACTGCTGACTCCGAACAGATTAATGTGTCTGGTTCTATATCACTACCAGCACAAGTTGGAGGATCTGCTGCTACTATGACTGGTGTCGGTACTTCTTTCCAAAACGAATTAAAAGTTGGAGACGCAATCGTACACTCTGGTCAAACTGTAGGATTTGTTACAGCTATCGCTAGTGGCATATCTGCTACAGTACAAAGACCAGCTAACTCAGATAATAGTGCATTAACTGGAGTATCTATTACTGTTGGTCGTTCACAATTAAAAGAGCCACAATCTAACTCAATGATATATCCAACAGGATATGGCTTTACGAAATCTATTAAAGGTTTTGATTCATCAGCAGGAACTGATACTTTAGACCAAACTCAACACACTGTAAGAAGAGTTAATACTAATACAACTACAGGTGGTGGAGACTTCGTTATGACATTAAGTAATGTTAATGAAACTTTCCTATCCGATACAGACTTATCAAACTATACACTAATTAGAAATGATACAGGAGCAATAATTAATATATCTGCTGCTGATATTTCTTTTGATGATGACGCAAATAGAAAAGAAGTGACAATCGCTTCTGGTGTAAATGGTACATCTTGTACATTATATACTTCAATCCTTCAAGTAAATGCTGGAGCAACAGAAAAAACAAAAGTAAGATCTACAGCTAATGAAACAATTACTGGAAAAACTAATATTGTAAAACCTGAAATAGAATTATCTTATGCGGATGGTATAGATATTACATCAGTTAAAATGGTTCCAGGAAACTTTACTACTTATACAGAACTTCAAGCAATCGACATTACAGCAAACTACGAATTAGATTCAGGACAAAGATTAACCCACTATCAAAAAGCAAAATTAAAATTAAAAGCTGGTGCACCTTTACCTACTGGTGCTATAAAAGTCACATATAGATATTTCTCTTATACTGGTGCAGGAAACTATTTCTCAGTAGATTCTTACTCAGCAATCGACTATGAAGATATTCCTTCATTCGATTATCAAGATGAATCAGGAAATACTACTACGATAGATTTACATGATGTTATAGACTATCGTCCAGTTATATCAGGAAGCAACGCATTTAGTCCAGAGATACCAAAGATTGGTAATGACTTAACAACACCTGTAGCATTTTATGTAGGTAGAAAAGATAAAGTATCTATATCTTCTACAGGAAGAGTTCAAATAGTTGCAGGACAACCATCTGAATATCCGCAAGAGCCAGAAGATCCTAAACAAGGATTGGTACTTGCTACTATGCACATACCACCTTATACTAAAAATGTTGCTGATGTAAAAGTATTCCAAAGAGATAATAGACGATATACTATGAGAGATATCGGAGCTCTTGAAACAAGAATTAAAAATTTAGAATATTATACTTCTTTATCACTATTAGAAAAAGATACTAAAGCCACAGCAATTAAAGATGCTACTACTGGATTAGATAGATTTAAAAATGGTTTTGTAGTTGATGACTTTACAGGTCATGGTGTAGGTAATGTTAAATCAGAAGATTATAATGTTTCTATCGATAAGAAAAATAGAACACTACGACCAGCACACTTTACTGACGCATTAACTATTATAGAAAATATTTCAAACACTACTCAAAGAACTACAAGAGGGTATGCTAAAACTGGAGATCTAATAACACTACCATATACTGAATCATCTCTAGTAAGTAATCCGAATGCTACAAGATCTCTTGATGTAAATCCATATAAGATTGGTGCTTACAAAGTAGAAGTTAATTTATTCCCAGAGTCAAGTATCTGGAAAGATGTAGATAGACGACCAGACTTAACAGTACAAGATGATAATAACTACGATGCTATTCGTTTCCTAGCTGCGCAAACAGGAGTATTAGGAACTGAATGGAATGAGTGGTCAGATAACTGGACTGGTTCTACTTCTACTGTCACTGGTAATTTCTCAACTTCAACTAGACTAGGTCAGTTCCAAACTACTAACTCATTCCAATCTGTCACTACTACTGAAACAGGAAATAGAACAAGAGGTGGTACAAGAACAACTATAAGCACAGCATCTAACCAACAAGACTATGGCGATAGAGTTATCGACATGTCATACATACCTTACATAAAAGATGAGGTTGTAAATATTGATGCGAGAAATGCTAAACCAAATACACAATACTATGTGTTTATTGATGGTGAACGAGTAGATAATACTTATGTAAAACCAGCTGACATATTTAAGGTCACACAAGTCGCTAGTTCTTCTGCTCCTATTCTTGAGCCAGAAAGTTTATCTGGTGGATTATTATCAGACGACATAGCTAGAGCATATAATGGTAAATTTGTAAATGCTTTTGCTAGAGGGGATGTAATTAAAAACGCAGACCATACTGCTACTAGGATTGATACAATAACTCATATTACTTCTTCAGATGGTGCAGCAAGTTTCAATATGACAGTTCAAGATGCTACTGGTTTAAATCCAGGACATCATGTGTTCTTATATAACTTAAATTCTACAAGAGGAACTAACGCAACTAATAATAGAGGAATTGAACAAAATATAACTTCTACTATTACTACTCTAGGAAGTAATCACTCAAAACAATTAAATAGAAAATACTTTAAGATTACTGCAGTTTCAGGAACTACTATTACTCTGGCTGCACTTGATGGTTCAAATATTGCAGCATTTGATTCTTACGCAAGATCTTCTGCCTATACTGGTGCTGATGGTGGTAAATTACAAAGACTTACTGCTTCAGGAATTATATCTTATGCTGGTGTAAAAGATTCTACTACTGTACGAGATGTACATATAACAAATATTAAAAATGGTTTCGCTGTAGGTGAGAATGTAACAGGTACTGCTGATATTGGATTAGGTGCTAAGAATACTCTTACACTAACTTCTATTAATGGATCTACTGTACAAACTGCTGCTCCTACCATGAAAGCTACTGGAGGAACTATTATTTCTGATAAAGAAGGTGCAGCAAATGCTGTGCTTTATATTCCTGCTGGTAGATATAGAACTGGAGAAAGAAGTATAAAACTTTCTGATAATATTTCTAATACCGATGCTGACTTCGATTCATCTGGTTCTTCTTTATTTACTGCTAATGGTATGCAGTTGGCCAAAGAAAGAACTGTGGTTTCTTCAAGAAGTATAGGTTTCGTTCAAGATAGATTATTTCAGAATCAACCTATTAGACGATCTTCTGTTTCAAACAGATTGGTTGCTTCTAACCGAATCCGTGTTGCTGGCGGAGGAGGAGGTGGAA
>MDTB01086976.1_pt1 | contig 11288 bp, 12 predicted proteins | sample 811161 | NCBI WGS metagenome assembly MDTB01 (sample SAMN05326650, study PRJNA326480) | marine metagenome | isolation source: seawater | place: Mediterranean Sea | collected 2009
AAAAATATGGGATGCAATAAACGATCCATTAATAGGATGGTTAAGTGATAGGACAAAATCTAGATGGGGGCCAAGGATCCCCTGGATGATAGTTGGAGCTTTACCTTTAGGGCTTTCATTGGCGGCAATTTGGTGGATCCCTTCAGGCACTGTAATAAACAAAACAATTTATTATGCTTTAATTTCAATAATAGTAATGACTGCTTATACAAGTATCAATCTTCCTTTCGCAGCTCTCTCTACAGAAATATCAGAAAAAACATCAATAAGAACTAGATTAAATGCTGCGAGATTTACTGGGTCAATAATAGCTGGATTAACTGGGTTAGTAATAGCAGGAGTTGTTTTGAATTCAGAAGGATTAGCTAATAACGAATATTTTTTGATGGGCAAAATTAGCGGATTTATCGCAGTGGTATCAACTTTAATCTCATGCTGGGGACTAGCTCCATATGCCAAGAAAGCTAGAAGACCATCTGGGAAGGCAGAACCAATTAAACTTCAATTTAAAAGAATATTTAATAACAAAAAATTTCTCAAAGTAATATCTCTTTATATTTTACTTTGGTGTGCCTTGCAATTAATGCAAACAGTTGCGTTAATTTATGTAGAGGATGTTCTTAATGTGCCTTCAGAAATTGCTAACTGGGTGCCAATACCCTTTCAAATAAGTGCACTAGTAGGATTACAAATATGGGCAAGAGTTTCAAATAAATTGAACAGAATTTCAGCTTTAAATTATGGTGCAATTATTTGGATTTTTTCATGTACAGCAGCATTATTTTTACCTTCTTTATCGAAAGTTTCATCTCTGGAAGATGGCTTATTACTAAATATTAATAACCTTATTTTATTCATAATTTTAATTTTCATAATCTGCCTAATTGGTATAGGAGCTTCAACCGCTTATTTAATCCCATGGTCACTACTTCCTGATGCAATAGATGAAGACCCAGAAAAGCCAGCAGGGCTATATACTGCTTGGATGATTCTTATTCAGAAAATTGGCATTGGACTAAGCGTTCAGGTATTAGGTTTATTACTATATTTATCTGGATATCAATCATGTTTTGTCGGAAATTCCAGTTTAAATATTATTGAACAGTCATCCTTAGCTCAACTAACTATTAGATTATGTATTGGTTTTATACCTTCTTTATTAGTAATAATAGGACTATTTATAATGCGAAAGTGGGATCAAAAATTAATACCCAACTAATATAAAAAATGTTTTATCCTAAGTTTTTTAAAAGACTTTTAAGCAGCCTCATAATTGGGGGTCAAGCAATCAACTATATTTTCAAAGGTAAAATTTCAAAAAATGATCTTTTTGAACAGCTTATGGAATCAGGCCCCGGAAGTTTAATAATTGTTTTAATAACAGGTATTGCTGCTGGTACAGTTTTTAATATTCAAGTAGCTTCTCAGCTTACAAGCATGGGGGTTTCGAGTGAGATAGGAGGCTTACTAGCAGTAGGAATGGCAAGAGAAATGGCACCTCTCCTAACTGCTACTCTAATGACTGGTAAAGTTGCCACTGCTTATGCGGCTCAACTTGGAACTATGAAAGTTACTGAACAAATTGAAGCCATAACAATGTTAAGAACTGAACCTATTCAATATTTAGTTGTTCCAAGATTACTCTCTATGGTAATTATGTCACCAATACAATGTCTTTTATTTTTATCAGTTGCTTTATGGAGCGGGCAAATCTGGAGCACCATTTTTTATAAAGTCCCTCCCGTAGTTTTTTGGACTTCTGTACGTTCTGGTAATGTAAGCTTAACCAGTTCAGATTTATCATCTATGATAATTAAATCCGTAGTTTTCGGATTACTAATTTCAATTATTGCTTGTGGATATGGCCTTACTACAAAAGGTGGCCCTAAAGAAGTTGGAACTAGTACAACAGGTGCAGTGGTAATGACTCTAGTCACTGTATCTTTAATGGACGTGGTTCTAACACAATTATTATTTGGATAAAAATATGTTTAGTACAAAATCAAATAAACAAGAGCCAGTAACTATCTCTCCATCATTTCAATTACCAATAATCCTTATATTTTTAAGTTTTATGCTCCTCTTTCTTAATATTGGTTATTGGCCCACAATAGTATTTGCTTCATTTAGTTTTTTTCTACTGCTTCAATCCTTTACCTTAAGAATAAAAATTACGAATAAAGATTTTATAGTTTTACAACTAGGAAAAGAAATAAGGACATTTCCATTTGAAAATTGGATCTCTTGGAAATTCTTTTTTCCCATAATTCCAGGAATTTTTTATTTCAGAGAAAAGTCTAGTCCTCATTTATTACCTATAATATTTAATCCAGAGCAATTAAAAAAGGAACTTATGAAGAAAGTTGAATCTCTGGAAATTAAAAATCCATAAACTAAATTTTTGACTAACCACCAATTTATTTAAATGACTAATACTAAAGTTTCTAATGATTATCCTGATAAGGAACCAATAATTAATAAATCAATTATAAATAAGAAAGGCAATGAAATTATCAAAAATAAAATAACCCAAAATAAAAAGACAACTTCGGTAAGTAAAAAAAACAATAATTCTGTAGATGATATTTCTAACGAAATCTTTAGCGAGCTTATTTCAAAAAAAATCTCTTTAGTTAAAGAAATAAAAGAATTAGAAACAAAAAAAAATGAACTAAATAAAGAAATTGAATCAAATTTCAAGGGTCAATCAGATAACATAGCCAAAAGAGTAAAAGGATTTCAAGAATATTTAACGGGCTCACTACAGAACCTTTCACAAAATGTAGAAAAACTAGAATTAGTTTCTCAACCAATAGTTGTAAAGCCTTCTCCACTTGATGAGAAGAAAGAGGATTCAAACAAAAATAACTTAGTTACTGTTCCTGCATTATCTGAGACATTTAAACCAGATGAAAAAATTATTAGAAGTTGTTTCGCAACTTTTAAAGAACAGCCTGATTTTTATTCAGAACCTTGGAAGTTAAGACGAAGTTTAGATTTAACAGACATAGAAGTCATGGATGATTGGTTTTTTAATATGGGTGGAAGAGGGGCACTAGAAAGTAGAGGGTCTAGACAAAAAAATGCTCTTTTATCCGCTGGATTAATATCTATTCTTGGTGAATTGTATGGCGACCAATTTCAAACTTTAATATTAGCTTCTCAACCTGAAAGGTTAGGAGAGTGGAGAAGAATTTTACAAGACTCCTTAGGGCTTACAAGAGACGACTTTGGACCTAATAGTGGTATTGTCCTTTTTGAGAGACCAGAAGGTGTTATTGAAAGAGCTGATAGATTAGAGGCTAATGAAGAATTGCCATTTATTATTGTTGATGCATCAGAAACATCTGTAGAAATTCCAATTCTTCAATTCCCATTATGGCTTGCGTTTGCTGGCTCAAATTATGAAATTTATGAGGATCTTGAACTGAACTAATTTCTATGTATATTTTTATTATATTTCTCTGTTATTTTTTGGGATCACTTCCAACAGGTTTTTTATTTGGTAAATTTCTAAAAAATATAGATTTAAGACTTATTGGTTCTGGATCAACCGGAGCAACTAATGTTTTAAGAAACGTGGGCAAATGGCCTGCTTTTTTCGTTTTTATTATTGATGTAGGCAAAGGTCTTATTGCAGTGAAGATTGCTCAGTATTATATAAATCAAAGCTTATTTGAAGTTTTGGCAGGGATTTCGGTTATTTCGGGACATATTTGGCCGATATGGTTAAAAGGAAAAGGTGGAAAGGCTGTAGCCACAGGTTTAGGAATGTTTATTGCTCTTTCTTGGAAAGTAGGATTTGCATCACTGGGAATTTTTCTAATAATTCTTGCAAAATCTAAGATTGTCTCTTTATCAAGTATTTCAGCGGCCATTTTTTTACCACTTTTAATGTTTTTGGATATTGGAATTAATAATACTCCTTACCTCTTTATTAGTTTAGTTGTATCGATGTTAGTAATTTGGAAGCATAGAACAAATATTAGACGAATACTTAAAGGTGAAGAGTCAAAGATTAATGATGTTAACAAATAGAATTACAGATATCTAAAAAAATCTTGTTAGGATTTTTAGCCTTTGAAATAGCTCTTCCAATAACCAACTTAGAAGCTCCATTATTAATTGCTTCATAAGGAGTCATTATCCTATTTTGATCATCTTTATCTTGAATCTTTGTCCTTATACCAGGTGTTATTAGTTCAAAATTTTTTTTATAAATTGATCTCAAAATTTTTGCCTCCCATGGGGAACAAACGCATCCATCTAATCCAGCAACAAAAGACAATTTTGCAAGCCTAATAACATTTTCTTCAATAGAGTTTTTCCTATCAAGATCAGTTTGAAAGTCTTCTCTTGAGAAGCTCGTTAAAACTGTTATTCCTACAACACTAGGGGGATTAAAACTAGCTAACTTTGCTCCTTCTAAAGAGGCTTTTTTTGAGACGGAGAGAGCTTTAGAACCTGCAGAAGCATGAACTGAAATAATATCAACACCTAATTTGGAAACCTCATAACAAGCAGCACTCATGGTATTTGGAATATCGTGAAATTTAAGATCTAAAAAGATTTTTTTATTTAAATTTCTCAAAATTTTAATTACGCTGGGTCCCTCCCTTGTAAAAAGTTCTAAGCCAACTTTTACCCATTTAATATTGGGACATCTCTCAAGAAGTTCTTTTGCTTCATACATATCTAATCCGTCTAAAGCTAGTATTATTTTTTCTTCTAAATTAATTTTTTTCATCTAAAACTAACTCTCAAATCTTTTAATTATTTTTTTACCAATTTGCAAAATCTTGCCGGATAAATCTTCTTTTGAAGCAAAAACAAGATCTGGATTTACTAATTTATTACTATCGATTTTTACACCTCCACCCATAATTGATCTTTTTGATTCGCTACTAGATTTAAATAATTTCAATGTGCTCAGCAAATAAAAAAACTTTACAGGAAACGCTATTTCTTTTAAAGAGATTACTGGAATCTCTCCAACTTTTTCTTTAAGTCCTAAAAAAAGTTTTTCACAATTAGATTGAGCTTTTAATGCCTCTTCAGTTCCATGGTATAAAGAAGTAACTTCCAAAGCCATGCGTCTTTGTAAATCTCTAGGATTATTTTCTTTAATAAGACTTAAATCTAATTCTGTAAGTAATTCAAAATAGGATTGGATTATATTATCTGGTACTTTTTCTAATTTTGAATACATCGTTAGTGGATCCTCGCTCAAGCCAACTGTATTGAATTCTGATTTACTCATTTTTTTAATCCCATCCAACCCATTTAAAATTGGAAGTAATATTCCATATTGAGGTTCTTGTTTAAAGTGCCTTTGCAAATCTCTCCCTATAGCAATATTAAATTTCTGATCTGTACCGCCAAGTTCAATATCTGAATTCACTGCCACCGAATCGTAGCCTTGAAGTAATGGATATAGAAATTCATGTAATGCAATCGGAGTTTGAGAGTTATATCTCTTATTAAATTCTTCCTTAGCAAGCATCTGGCTAACAGTAGCGCTCCCCATTAATTCTATAATTGAATTAAGGTCGAGTTTTTTTAACCACTCGCTGTTGTATCTTATCTCTATCCTATCTTTTGAGTCGAAATCCAAAATAGATTTGTCAGAAGATTTTCCCATCCCAAGTTGCTTTAAATATGTTTTTGAATTTTCCTTAACCTCTTCTTCTGACAATTGAACTCTTGTTTTATTTTTTCCTGTTGGGTCACCTATTTGCGCCGTGAAATCTCCGATGATTAGCACTGCAATATGGCCATTATCTTGAAATGCTCTGAGTTTCCTAAACAAAATGCTATGGCCAAGATGAATATCAGTTCCGGTTGGGTCGATACCCAGTTTTACCCTTAATTTCCTTTTATTTTTATTCGCCTCATAAATTTTATATGCGAGTGTTTGGTCAAAGTTTTTTAGTGGGAATGATTCTTCTATTCCCCTAAGAAGCCATTTTGGTAATTCAAATTTATTTACCATAAATATTTATTATAAAAGTTAAGAAGTTTTATCTAGTTCTTCCTTCATTCTTATTAAGGTTTTGTTCATTTGATCGAACATTTGATCAGGAGTAATTCCAAATTGACTTAACTGTGTTTTTAATTGTTCTACTGTCATTTTAGCTTGAAAATCTTCTGACAATTCGAATCTTTTCATAAAAACTTTGTAACGGTCCATTAGTGATTCCATTGTCTTTATAAACATTTTTTTTCCTTCTCTATCAAATTTTCCATAATCAGAACCAATTTTCATAAGTTCTTGATAGTCTGTAAAAAGCTTTTTAGCTTCTTCTTGAACTATATTAGACTCGAAAAAACTCATTTTTTATTTAAATTCTCGGAATTCTTTACTTCTTTACCAAGATAACAAGAAACTATTAAATTGATTATAAGATTAATAAATTTTAGTTTAAAAATAATTCTTTGATTAATTCTGATTCAGAATTAATATTCTTAAATGTTATAAATAAATTTGGAAAACCCCCTTAACGATAATATTTCTAAGAAAAATAAGCAATTTGAATTATTTAGTTCCTCATTAGATACTTCAAGCAATTTGCCTTTCACAAATTTTCTAGACTTCAAAAGTAAAACCCTAATGAGTTGGCGAAATAGAATTTATGATCATCAATCTAAAATTTTAGAAGATAATCGAAATAATTTTTTTCAACAATCGATTCTTCCTGAGAATGACAGTATTGACCACAAAAAAATTTATCCCTTCTCACTACACGGCTTATCATTGAATTTTTGGAGAACTAATCAATTAGTGCATAATGGTCCAGCCATGTATTTCGTAATTGATACTATGGGAAGCTCTCAAATAATTCTTTATATAGGGGAAACTAATTCAGCAAATAAAAGATGGAAGGGTGAGCATGACTGCAAAACTTACCTTAGTAACTACAAAGAAGCGTTAGCATATAACAATCTAACTAGTAAGTTAGATATACGTTTTTTTTTAGATGTTCCTAAAGAAGTTAAATCAAGACGTAAATTAGAACAGAAACTAATATATTTATGGATACCACCATTTAATAAAGAAACCAGAGAAAGGTGGTCCACTACTTTTACAAACAATTAAAAATTACTTAAATCTTTTTTTAAAAAATGAAATTATCAACTTTCCAACAAAATCTTAATACTTGGCAAGGCTCTACTTTAATATTTGGAATTGTTGAGGATGATCTTAAAAATCAATTAGAAAAAATTAATTTCATTATTGATTCGAATTTATTATTAGATAAAATAAATCAAAAAAATTTCAAAGGAGAAATAGGAAAGGTCTTAAATTTTGATTTTTTTAATCAAAATTTGCAAACTCTCAAAATTATTGGTCTTGGAGAAAGCAAAAATATTAATATTACAAATATAAAAAATTCTTTAGCAGACGTCATAAGAAAAAGTGCTGATAAAGATGAAAAAATTAGTATCCTTTTCCCTTGGGAATTAATAAATTCTTTGAAAGAAATAAAATCATTTGGAGAAATAGCAAGATTATCAACTTATAAGGATAATCGATTTAATAGTAAAAGAAATGATAAAAAAGTTCTCAAAGAAATTGAATTTTTGAATTTAAAAAAGTTTGAAAATATTAGCTTCAACGAAACCGAATATATTTGTGAAGGCGTTGAGCTAGCAAGGAGATTAGTAGCTGCGCCACCAAATAGTCTCACTCCTCTAGAAATGTCTAAGCAAGCCTCAAAAATATCTAAAGATCATGGTTTAGAAATTAAAATACTTGAAAAAAATGAATGTGAAGATTTAGGAATGGGTGCATATTTAGCAGTAGCCAAAGGTTCTGATTTAGAGCCAAAATTTATACACTTAACTTTAAAGTCAAGAAGTCCTGTAAAAGAGAAGATTGCATTAGTAGGGAAAGGTTTAACTTTTGACTCTGGAGGATACAATCTAAAAGTTGGAGCTTCCCAAATTGAAATGATGAAATATGACATGGGTGGGAGCGCGGCAGTCTTAGGGGCTGCTAAAGCACTGGGAGCTATAAAGCCAGACGGATTAGAAATACACTTTATAGTGGCAGCTTGCGAAAATATGATAAATGGATCAGCTGTTCATCCAGGAGATGTAGTAAAAGCTTCTAATGGAAAGACAATTGAAATCAACAACACTGATGCTGAGGGTAGGCTTACATTGGCTGACGCATTAACCTATGCCTCAAATTTAAAACCTGATTCAATAATTGATCTTGCTACATTGACTGGCGCAATTGTTGTGGCATTAGGAAATGATGTAGCAGGATTTTGGACTAATGACAACTTGATGGCAAAGGACTTGATGAGAGCCTCATCCCAAGCTGGTGAAGAATTATGGCAAATGCCTTTACAAAAATCTTATAAAGATGGTCTCAAGTCACATATTGCCGATATGAAAAATACTGGACCAAGGGCAGGCGGATCAATAACTGCTGCATTATTTCTCGAAGAATTTTTTGATAGCAGTATAAAATGGGCTCATATTGATATAGCTGGGACTTGTTGGACTGACAAGAATAAAGGGATTAACCCATCCGGAGCTACAGGATACGGAGTTAAAACTTTAGTCCAATGGATCAAAAACAAGGAATTAAGTAATGAATAATTATTCAGACCAAGCATTAATTTTTCTAGCATTATCTTTCCATAAATTATCCAATTTCTGGTCTCTACCACACGAAAATCTATAGAACTTGTATTTTAATTCATTTCTATTTGCAAAATCCTGATGATAATCTTCTGCTTCCCAGAATCGACTTTTTGGTTTAAGTTCAACATTAATTTGTTCTAATTTAACATCTAATTCCTTTGAAGCAGAAAGGAGAGATTGACTTGCTTCATTCTTTTCATATGCATTTTCAAAAAAGATAATTGGTCTATAAGAATCCCCTCTGTCACAAAATTGTCCCGCTCCGTCAAGGGGATCAATATTTCTTAAATATAATCTATATATTTCTGATAAAGCTACTTTTTCTGAATCATAATTTACTAAAACAACTTCTTGATGCCCATCATGGTTTTCATAATTTGGTTTTTGCAAATCTCCACCAGAGTATCCGCTTATTACTGAATTGACCCCTTTTAAAGACTCTAGATCATGTTCTAAACACCAAAAACATCCCCCCGCAAGTACTACCTCCTCAGCGAAAGAATTTATAGGATTTATTAAAATTGTAAATATAAGAATAAATGAGCAAAAATATTTCATTTTCTAATTATAAACATTATTTTAGATAATCAATTATTTCTTCTGCAGCTCTTTTTACTACACCTTCTTGACCTAAATCTTTTTTTAAAGCAGCATAACCTTTTAAAATTTTTGTTTTTTCTGATTTAAGATCAATTATTCGACAAGCTTTATTGTATATTTTTTTTACCTCAAATTCTTTTTGAACAAATTCAGGGATAATTAATTTCTTTGCTAATAAATTTACCGGAGAAATAAATTTAACTTTGAAATTGAGAATTTTCTTTGCAATAAAAGCTGTAACTCTACTTACTCTATATCCAACGATTTGAGGTATTCCATATAAAGATAATTCCATATTTACAGTTCCTGATTTACAAAGGGCTAATTTTGCTAATGAATAAATATGAGTCTTTAATACTTCAAAATCTTTTTGAGATATAACTTTTCCTTGAACTTTGAATTTATCTAAAGCTATTTTAAATTTAGTATCAAAACCATCTCTGCAAGAAGGAATATAAACAATAAAATTTGGATATTTTTGTTGTAGTTTTTGAGCCGTCTGCATAAAAATGGGTAACACATATTTTAATTCTTGAGGTCTTGAGGCTGGCATTATTAATAAGATATTTTCATTCGCTCGAAGCTTTAAGATTTTCCTAGAATCTTTCTTGGTAGGAAGCTTTTTTAGCAAATCGATCATTGGATGCCCAATCCATAAAACATTACCCCCTCTTCTTTTATAAAAGCTTGCTTCTTGTTTGAAAATTGCAAAAATTCTGTCTGAAAAACTTATGAGGTCAGTTGTCGAATTATTTCCAACGCGCCAAGCCCACTCTTGAGGGGCAATATAATAAAAAATTGGGATTTGAATTTTTTTACTTTTTAATTTTCTTCCAATTTTAATATTGGGACCCATATAGTCTATTAATATCAAACAATTTGGAGATAAATTTTTTAGTGATTTATAAAATTGTTTTTGTATTTTAATTGTAGGGATAATGAGTGGCAAGCTTTCCCAAATACCTATTGCACTGATAGAAGTAGTATCTTGAAAAATTTTCACACCTTCTTTTCTCATCCTTTCTCCACCCAACCCATAAATTTCTAAATCAAACGAATATTTTTCAGCTTCGTTAAACAATGCCTTAGCTAATAAACTTCCATGTAAATCTCCTGAAACTTCTCCTGTACTTATGAAAATCTTTTTATTCATCAATTAATTGAGGGCATTGGACCTCTTCTGTTCTTAGAAATTGAATCTTGTAAAAAATTACATAGCTTAGAAGAAGAAAGATCTAATTTTCCTTTTATCGCCATTTCTAATGAAGCAGAAATTACATCATTAGACTTAAATAATAAATTCCATGTATTTTGCAATAACTTTAGATCAACCTCTTTATTTTCAATCAATCCACTTCTTTTGATTCCAACTCTATTTAGGCCCCTCAATCTACCAGGATGTCCCTCTGCCAAGCAAAAAGGAGGTACATCTCTATCTACTCTAGTCATCCCGCCTATCATTGCGAGGTATCCTACATGTACAAATTGATGGATACCTAAACAACCTCCAATAATTGCATTATCTTCAATTTTTACATGACCCGCAACTTGGACACTATTTGACAAAACGATCCCATTACCAAGTTCACAATTATGACCAATATGTGTATATGCCATTAATAAATTATTATTCCCAATAATTGTTTTTTCTCCTTCGTCAGTTGCCTTATTAATAGTTACACATTCTCTAAATGTATTGTTATCCCCAATTATTACCTCTGTAGATGCACCTTGATATTTAAGGTCTTGTGGCTCAAGGCCTATGAAAACGTTCGGGAACACTTTATTACCCTTACCTATTTTAGTCTTCCCTTCAATTACAGCATTAGGTCCTATTTTGGTACCTGATTCAATTATTACGTTTGGTCCAATAATAGCCCCACTAGCGATGGAAACTCCATCATGCAATTCTGCACTTGAATCGACAAATGCATTGGAATGCACTCGAACACCTTTAAAATCTGAATTTTGTTTGGAATTTTTAATCTCCATTTTATTAATCAACTAATGAGAACATTAATTCGCCTGAGCAA
>MDTB01165093.1_pt1 | contig 11288 bp, 11 predicted proteins | sample 811161 | NCBI WGS metagenome assembly MDTB01 (sample SAMN05326650, study PRJNA326480) | marine metagenome | isolation source: seawater | place: Mediterranean Sea | collected 2009
AGGTGGTGAAATTGGTAGACACAAGGGACTTAAAATCCCTCGAAGGAAACTTCGTGCCGGTTCAAGTCCGGCCCTGGGCACCAAAAATAAATAAAAATGATAGATATATTTAAAAAAATTTATTTAGGATTCAAAAAGAATCTCAAGAAATTACTAGTTTTAAATACCATATTATTGACAGTATTCGGCATCATATTTTTTCTATTTCATGAAGATAAATACTCAATAACATTAAAAATTCTTCCCAAAACTGATTCTCAAATCCCATCGGGAGCAATTGGTAGTCTTACTTCAGCTTTTGGGGATATAGGATCAGTTTTATCTGGCAATATAGGTCAAGATAGTAACCTTGAAACACGAGTACTGGCTTGTTTAAACTCAGAGAACAGTATTAATAGCTTCTTATCTGACACAAAAAATGGTATTTATTTTTTGAAAGAATATGACAAAAAATTTACATCTAAGATAAAAAAATTTTTCGCATTAAACAAAATTTTTCCTTCTAATGATTGGAAAGAAATTGTTTTTTTTAAAACTAAGTTCACTTACACCAAAGACAGAAGGACAGAAACAATAGATATAACTTATAACTTTTTTAATATTGAGGGTTCGATAGATTTTGCTACTGATTACTTGAGCTACTGCGACGAGAATGTCAGATCCTCACTCCTTTACCAATTGAATGAAACTGAAAAGCTATTAAATGAGTTATTAATATCCAAAAAAAGTATCTATGAGATTAAAGCTGTTTCAGAACTAATAGCTGGAACTATTGTCGATAGCATAAAAAAACAATCAGGAGAGAATGTATCATTTTACATAATCGATAAACCCTTCCCGCCTAATCCTTCAAAACCAGATAACTTAAGCGTATTAGAAAAAATAATTCTTCTTCAATTTCTTCTAATATTAATTTACTCATTAATTTTCCTCATACCAAAGAGAGATTGATAAAGTACCTTTACCCCATTTTCAATTTATTATCTCTTGCAGGAAGTATTATATTTTTTTTCATATTCAGTTATTTTGACCAACAAAATAAAGAATTATATGGATTAGCATTAGCTATTACACAAGTCTCTTATTTGGTAACCAATATAGGTGTAAATTTAACTGGGCTCAGAGATTCAAAAAATAATACAAGTAAAATATTCTATCCAAAAAAAATCATCCCAATTCAAATTATTGGCTATAGTTTTATTTCAATAATTTTATCTCCATTTTATTTAACAATATCTGATGCAAATTTAAATATTTATTTTTTTTCATTTTTAGGAACTGCTTCTAATATCCTGTTTTGTTCTTGGTTCTGGACGGCTAATCAGGAATCTTTAAGTCAGCTTATTTGGATAGCTATTTCTAGACTCTTATCAATAATTATTGCCTTGATTCTTCTGCAGATATTTAAATCCGTTTCAGTTTGGATTGCAGTCAATGCATTCCTTTTTTCTTCTTCAGTTATATTATCCTCACAGATATTTTTTAAGAAAATACCAAACAATGTTCAATTTAAAGTAAAGGATCATTTAATTGAAAGTAGATATATAATTTTTATTCAAATTTTTGGTGCCATATCAAGCTTTACTACAGGAATGATCTCTTCAGTTTTGTTAAATTTTAATACTTTATTCATTGTTTTATTCTTTGAAAGATTAAAGAATATTTTTCAAATTCCACTTGGCTCAATTGCAACTTCGTTATTTTTCGCATACCAAAAAAATAGGACTAATAATAATTTAGATTTTTTTCGAAATATTTTATTATTTACAGCTCTGTTCTCCGCAGTTCTTACACCTATCCTTGGAATATTTTTAAAACAAGCATTTGATTTATATTTTTCTTTTTATTTATTTTTTATCATTGCTTTGCACCCAGTTTTTTTTAGCATAAATCAATACATAATATTTTTGGATTTTATAGATAAGAAGAAAGATAAGAATCTGTTGATATTGGTTATGTTGCAAGCGTTATTTCATATAGTTTCCCTGATGCTACTTACCTATTTCTTAGGTTATTATGGGAGTATTATCTCTTTGGTTTTAACAGAGATTTTTTTGACATTTATGTTAAAAATAAAAAAATGAAGATAGACGTAATTTACAGTTATTATTCAGATGACAGTGATCTAAGAAGATTAAAATCTCTAAAAAAATTAATCAGCTCTGCTAAACTTAAATTTGAGATAAATAATATTATCTTAATTAATAATTCTTCTTTCGTTTATTTAGAACAAGATATAACAAGGCTTATGAATTTCGCAGAAGAAATTATATTAATACATGGAACTAATGAATGTCTGGAATTTTCAGGATACAAGCAAGGCCTCATGGAGAGCATTAAATATGATGTGGATGGCGCATTAATTTTGAATGATACATTCAATTTTCCAAGAAATTTTTTCCCATTTCTACAGTATGCTTTTTTTGATGCTATGCAAAAGACAGATTGCTCAAAGAAAGTGTATCTAGGTGAATTCATGCATCTTGAAAGAGATGGTTACATCTTGAACTTGTCAATTAGATTTTTTATAAGCACTTATATGTTTTTCATTTCAAAAAAATCATATTTGGATTTTTGTGATTATTTATGTAGTCCAAGTATCTGGACTAAACAACAAATAGCTATTTCTAAAAACCTTAACGAAAGAGTTGCAGACTATATTTATTCTGGCAATAAGTTAAATTCATGGAAAACATTCAATAAGAATATATCTTTTCAGAAAAAACAATGTTTGCATAATGAGTTTTATTTGTCAGCAAAATGTATAAACGATCCAAACTATACAATGAAAAATATATTTGAAGATAAGAAGATTCTTAAGGCAATTCGTAGAATACAATGGATTTTTGTAGAAAATTTTAAATTATTTTTTTCGATGAGTGGTTTAAATAGTTTATTTAATTTCGTAAAGGCAAAATTAAAATGATAAAGCTCTTTTTATACACAACTTTAATTTTTAATTTATTTGGTATATTTTTGTGGTGCTATGTAGGCAGGGCTGGATTCGAAATTTTTTATCCTTTCCTTATAAGCACAATTTTGTTTATTTTAATAGTAGAGCTAAAAACAGCAAATACTATAAATTCTCTACCGCATTCTAAAGATTTGTTTGTGAATATTCCTGAAAAGAATCTACCGATTCTAAATGCATATTTGTTAGCTGTCATTGGAATCGGTTATTTATTCTTCCTTGAAGGAATTCCATTATTAAGCGAAAATCCTGATGAGCAAAGATTCATCCAGAGAAAATCTCCCTTAATTGCTTCAAGTTGGAGGGTGTTATACTTTGTTTTTCCTGTTGTGGCAGTTATTTTTTTAAATAAGTTGGAATTAAAGAATGAACCAAAAATATCACTCTTTATTACATTGATAATATTCATTGGGCTTGTGCTTTCAGGCTCTAAAGCCGCACCACTTTTTACACTAATTTTTATCTTTCTCTATTATTACTACTTTAAAAAATTTGATTTGCTTTTTGCATTACCACTTATAGCTTTCTTAATTTCCTTAGGTATTTTTTTTGCAATTATACTTACATCTTTTAACATGAATGAGTCTTTTTATATTGCTACAATTGCTTTATTTGGAAGAATGACTTTGGGGGCAGGAGAAGGGTATTTACTTGCTCATGAATATGTCAACTCCTATGGGATGGGCCTTGGATTTTTTACAATATTAAAGCCTTTATATACATTATTAGGTACTTTTAGGTTGATTCCTAAAAGTGACTATACTGAAGATTCTGGTGTTTTTATTGCCTATGAGTATAGAGGTTTAGAAAATAACGCTAGTTTTACATTTACATTTCCTGGCTTGGGTTATCTTGAATTTGGTTACTTAGGAATGCTGTTCTATACAGTAGTTTTTGCGTACTTTATTGGAGTATTTATAAATTCTTTTTACAAAGATACAAATCCAATTTCAAAATTAATAAAATTATTTTTGATTTTTAATATGTGGTATTTATTGGATTGGGGTTTTATTGATGGTTTCATTGTATTCTTATTGTTATACATTACAATTTTTTGGATGGGATTCTCTACTGCCAAAAATATTTACCGATGATCAAATTAATGAGTTTTTTTAAATCTATCAGAGAGAATGAGCCATTAAATTTTTCTAACAAACACATTAGTTTAATTAAACAAAAAAATAAAAATATAAATAATATTAAATGTATCGTTTTCTTCGTGTGGGGTATGGATAAATATAGTGGTGGACATAGATCGATACTCAAACTTGCCTCTAGTTTACAAAGTTCTGGACTTGATGTTTCTCTATATGATGTTAAAAAATCAGATATAGTCAAAAACCAAAAAATAGCTGATGCTATGCTTGGAGCAGAAAAAGTTAGATTCATTTCGGAATTAAAAAATAAATATGATCTTGGGGTGGCTACATACTGGATTACAGCCTACTCATTATTAAAAAATCATAAATTTTTTAAAAATACCGCCTATTTTATTCAAGATTTTGAGCCAGGATTCTATCCTTTGTCTCATTTATTTTGGCAAGCATTTAATTCCTATAGGCTTGGTCATAAAAATATTTCACTTGGAGATTGGAACTCAAATATGATCAAAGCCTATGATCAAAGCATTGATTTGCAATCTGTCCCTTTTCCATGTGACTTAACTTCATACCCTTATGAAGAGCCACAACAATTTAATGGTGGTGTTTTCAATATTGTGTGTTTTGTAAAATTTTCTTTTAGGCGAGGCCTTCCTTTTATTTGGCAATTATTAACTGCAGTAAAAAAGAAATATAAAGGAAATGTGTGCATTAAAATTATAGGGTTAACTCCTTTTGCTATGCCTCTACCTTTTGGTAGTTCTTTAGGAAAAGTTTCTCCCAATAATTTAAAAGATATATATAAAAAAACCCATCTTGGGATTGCTCCCTCATTTAGTAATATTTCACTAGTTCCATATGAAATGCAAGCATCAGGAGTACCATGTATTGATTTTGTAGAGGGAAGTGCTTCAAATTTCATTGAAGATGATTCGCTTATCTTTGTAAATCTATCAATTGAAACTTGTCTTGAAAGTATAGATAAATGTATTAATGACTATTCTTATGCGAGGCAGAAAGTTTATAATTTTCAAAATAAAAGTTATGCAACGAATTGGGATACTATCTCTTCAGAATTTATTAAAAAAATATGAAATATAAAACTACTTATATTTTCTCTAAAGACGCAAAATTTGTTTATAGGGGAGGCAAATATTAGTGGCAAATATTGCAGTCTTAATGGCTACCTATAACGGCGAAAATTATGTTGAGAGTCAGATTCAATCTATCCTTCAGTCCACGATTAATAATAAAATTTATATTTCGGATGATGCCTCTACTGATTCAACACTCAAAAAAATACAAAACTTTAAAAATAAAAATATAGAAATAATATGTAAAAGTAAAAAAGGCTCCTCATCTAAAAACTTTTTTTCATTAATAAAAAATTTTCCTGAGTGTGAAATTGAAAGCTTTGAATATTTTGCTTTTTCAGACCAAGATGATCTTATTACAAAGACGCATTATGAAAACTCAATAAAACTATTAAAAGAAAAAAAAGCAGAGCTATGCGGCTCTTCAACTATTAATATAGATATACATGGTGCAACAATAAATGAAATTAACTACGATTTGACTAGTACAGTACACTCTCATTTAGTTGAAGGTCTTGCTCCAGGATTTACGTTTGTTTTTACAAAAAAAATTTTTACACTATTCCGAGAAAAACTACTTGAGAATGATATACCTGAAGTATTCTGGCACGACTGGCTTTTATATAGTTTTTGTATTGAATCTGGACATAAAGTCTTATCAAAAAAAACTGGAGATGTTTTCTATAGACAGCACGATGAAAATCTCACTGGATCCAGAAAGAGTACGCAAGGCTTTTTTCAAAGATTAACAAAAATATTTGATAACTTTTATTTAGAGCAGATTATTAAAGTTTCAATTGCATTAAAACTTCTGACAGGGAAGAAGAATTTAGTTTACCGGATACTGCATAATGAATCTAATCTGATAGAAAAATTAGATTTTCTTTTTAAAAGTAGAAGGAGAATACAGGATAGATTTGCAATATCTTATGTTCTTTTAAATCTAATGCTTAATGCAAAAAAATTAAAACTAACTTTTATTGGGGAATAACGCATGGAGATAGTAAATATTAAAAGTGTTGTTGTTGGAGGTGGTATTGTTGGACAGGCAATAGCATATGAAGTTTCAAAGAAATTTGACTGTGCACTTATTGAAAAGAATAAAAATTTTATAAATGAAACCTCTTCAAGAAATTCAGGTGTTATACATTCTGGTGTTTATTATGATCATGATGCAAATAAAAACTTCTTCTGCTTGAATGGAAAAGAGAGAATGTATGAGTTTTGCAAAAAAAATAATGTCCAACACAAGATGACAGGAAAGTATATTGTTTCCAGTAAAGAAAATTTGCAGAAACACAATGAACTTGTAAAGAAATGTACCGATAAAAGTATTCCTTTTGAGGAAGTGTCAAATACTATTGTAAATAATATTTATCCATCAGTTATTTGTGAAAACATTTTATTCATAAAAGATAGTGGTATTGTAGATGTTCATAGTTTATCTGACTGTTTAGAATATAAATTAAATGAAAATGGTGGTTTAATCCAAAAGCAGTCAGAACTTATAGAGATTGAACAAACTTCTGATGGTTATTTATTAACCGTTAATGGGCCTGATCAAAAATTTAAAATTAAAACAGAAATTTTAATCCTAGCAATGGGCCTGCATACTCAAAAATTCTTTTCAAAAACAAATTCATTAGATCTAGGTAATTTCTTTGAACCACTTAGATACATGATTGGCAGATACTACAAATGCAAAAACTTTGATAATTTTAAACATCTAATATATCCAATTCCTGAAAAAGACTCACTTGGTATTCACATATGTTTTAATCTTTATGATGATTACATAACCTTTGGCCCAGATGCAGAGGAAATACAGAATATTAATTCACCGGAAAAGCTTTTTGATATTGAATTGGAAGAAAAATTTCTGAAGAATATAGAAACTTATATCCCCAATATTAGACAATATGAATTACAGCCTGATTACTATGGAATTAGACCTAAACTTCCAGATCAAGATTTTAGAATTTTAGATAAGGAAGATCATGGTTTTGAAGGGTTGATTGCTCTTCACGGCATTGAAAGCCCAGGCCTTACTAGCAGTCTCTCACTGGGACATTACATTGCAAATAAAATTTAATTTTTTTTACACATTGCGAGTCTTTTTTATACATAGTTAGTCTTTTTTATATACAATGATTATTTTTTTCTTATAATAACTAATCTATGCAAATACACTCTCTTTTTCTACCTGAAGTCAAAGTCATAATACCTAAAAAATTTGGTGACAATAGGGGCTACTTTTCAGAGACATACAATACTAAAAATTTATCTGAAAATAATTTAAATTTAGAATTTGTACAAGATAATCAATCTCACTCAGTGGAAAAAAACGTACTAAGAGGTTTGCATTTTCAAAGCCCTCCATTTGCTCAAGATAAGTTAGTGAGATGCCTGTCAGGCTCATTTTTAGATGTTGCGGTGGATATAAGAAAAGAATCTCCAAACTATGGAAAATACATAACTGAGGTGATTTCATCAGAAAACTTTAAACAAATTTTAGTTCCAAAGGGTTTTGCTCACGGAATATTAACACTTGAACCAAATACCATACTTTTATATAAAGTAACTGACTATTATTCAGCAGAGAATGACCTAGGTTTACTATGGAATGATGAAAGTCTAAGTATTCCCTGGGGCGTTGATCATTCTGATGTAATCACCTCTGATAAAGATAAAAATCAACCTAATTTTAAAGACTTTGTATCACCCTTTTAAATCATGAATATTTTAGTTACAGGTGCAGGCGGCTATATAGGAACTACATTAGTACCAATGCTACTAGAACAAGGTCACCATGTAAAAGTTGTTGATAGGTTTTTCTTTGGTGAAGAAAAACTAGAAAGAAACGAAAATTTGACAATAATTTACGATGACTCAAGAAAAATAGATGAAGAACATTTCAAGGGTGTTGAAGCAGTTATTGATTTAGTAGCAATATCAAATGATCCTTCAGGTGAGATTTATGAAAAACAAACCTATGAAATTAATCATCAATCAAGAGTTAGGACGGCAAAATTAGCAAAAAAAATGGGTGTTAAAAGATACATTCTTCCATCAAGTGCAAGTATATATGGCTTTCAAGATAAAAATTTAGTCGCAGATGAAACAACTAAAACTAATCCACTAACAACTTATGCGATTGCAAATGAAATGGCAGAAAAAGATATCTTGCCTTTAGCAAGTGAAAATTTTTGTGTTGTCGTATTAAGACAGTCAACTGTTTATGGCTATTCTCCTAGAATGCGACTTGATCTTGCAATAAATGGAATGACGTATGGTGCATGGAAAACTGGAAAACTTCCACTTATGAGAGATGGTTCTCAGTGGAGACCTATGGTTCATGTTAAAGACACAGCTAGAGCCCAAATCTTTATGCTTACTGCAGATCAAGATAAAGTAAATGGTGAAATTTTCAATGTTGGCAGTGAAAAGAATGTGTATCAAATTAAAGATTTAGCTGAAAAAGTTAAAGGTATTGTCCCTAATGTAGAAATTGAATGGTATGGGGATATTGATCATAGGTCATATAATGTAAGTTTTTCAAAAATTGAGGCACTTGGTTATAAAGCAGAAATGATTGCGGAGGATGGTATTAAAGAAATTCTTGAAAAGTTAGAATCAAAAGAATTAGAGAAAACATTAGATACCATTACACTTGATTGGTACCAAGAGTTAACAAAATGGCATACTACCATCAAAAGAGTTGAGAAGTATGGTGGTATACTTGATATATGATCCTGATTTTAGGCTCTAATGGGCAACTTGGCTCAGATCTACAAAGAGTTTTAAGCGAAAAAAAAATCAAATTCAAATCTTTCACAAGAAGAGATTTAAATATTGAAGATCTAGCTGAACTTGAAAAAAAATTAACTGAAGAAAACTTTGAATATCTAGTTAACTGCACAAGTTATCATAAAGTTGATGAAGTTGAAAAAAATGCTGAAAAAGCTTTTCTTGTAAATTCAAATGCTTTAGAAGTTATGTCTAAAGTATGTCTGAAAAAAAAATCAACTTTATTTCATATAAGCACAGACTATGTTTTTGGCGGTAACGAAGAGAGTAAACCATTATCTGAAAAAGCTACAACTGCGCCCTTAAATGTTTATGGATCCTCAAAAGTAGAGGGTGAAAACTTTATCATAACAAGTGGATGTAGTTATTATATATTTAGAGTTGCTTCATTATTTGGCATATCTGGTGCATCAGGTAAAGGTGGAAATTTTGTAGAAGCAATTTACAAAAAAGCCTTAAATGAAGGATCTATATCAGTTGTTGATGATCAAATTATGTCTCCAACATCAACATCTTTTATTGCTAAGGTTATTTCAGAATTTACTAGCAATGATTATGAGTCAGGAATATACAATGTTGTAAATGATGGTCAGGTAAGTTGGTTTGATTTTGCAAAAAAAATATGCGAATTTTGTTCTATTGATGTTAAAGCAACAGCAATAAAAGCTGATAGCCTAAATTTATGTGCAAAAAGACCGTCATATAGTGTTCTTGATAATTCAAAAATTAAAGAATTAGGGGTAGAAGTAAAAAATTATGAAGATGAGTTATTAGAATACTTAACAATGAAAGGTTATATAAATTGAAAGGCATAGTTCTAGCAGGTGGCTCTGGAACAAGATTGCATCCTTTAACACTAAATGTGTCGAAACAGACATTACCTGTGTATGACAAACCAATGATTTATTATCCTATATCAACCTTAATGCTAGCAGACATAAGAGATATTTTAATTATATCTACACCAGACCACCTGGGATTATTTTCTGATCTTCTTGGTGACGGTACACAATTTGGTGTGAATTTTGAATATAAGGTGCAAGACAATCCTGGAGGCATAGCAGAAGCATTTTTAGTAGCCGGTAATTATATTGAAAATAAAAAGACATGCTTGATCCTAGGAGATAATATTTTTTACGGTCAAGGTTTTTCAGATAAATTGAAATCTGCCAAAAACAATAATGGAGCAACAGTTTTTGCCTACGATGTAAATGATCCAGAAAGATTCGGGGTAGTAGATTTTGATGAAAATCTTAATGCTATGTCAATTGAAGAAAAACCATCGAATCCAAAATCTAACTACGCAGTTACTGGTTTATATTTTTATGATGAAAATGTTCTTAATTATGCCAAATCTCTCTCCCCATCTGAAAGAGGTGAATTAGAGATTACGGATCTAAATAAAATTTACCTTGAAAAAAAACAATTGAAAGTAGAGTTACTACATAAAGATTTTACTTGGCTTGACTCAGGAACTCATGAATCATTGTTAGAATCAGCAAATTTTGTAGCTGTAACTCAAAATAGCAAAAAAGAATACGTTGCATGTCTTGAAGAAATAGCTTTCAAAAAAAATTGGATCACTTCAGAAGAAGTTAATAAGTCTGCATTAAGATATCAAAAAAATTCTTATGGAAAGTATCTGGCATCACTTATATAGTATAATTAAGCGCTTATGAGACTATTTTTTTTATTAATTTTATTTTTTTCGAAAAATATTTTTTCTCAAGAACTAACTCCAGAAAATCTACAGATTTTGCAATCTTTACCTGAAGATGTTCAAGAGAGAGTTATTAATGAAACTAATATAAATCTAGAGCCTTCTGATATAACAGTTGTAGAAAATTCAATTGAAGATAACCAAAATACAGAAAATTTGTTTTTTGGTTTTGATTTTTTTAATAAAGAGTTAACTACAAATGCACCTGTTCTAGATATTCCTTTACAAGCCGATTACGAAATATCATTTGCAGATGAATTATTTTTGCTACTAACTGGAGGTAAAGATGAATCATATGCATTACAAGTTGATATGGCTGGTGACGTTCTTATTCCAGAAATTGGCAGTATATCTTTAAAAGATTTAACTTTAGTAGAGGCCGAGAAAAAATTACAAAAAATAGTTGAAGGTTCATTTGCTGGAACAGAAGCATCATTAAGTATTACGAAAGCTTCACTGAAGAAAATATCGGTAATTGGTGCAGTAAAAAATCCAGGAACATTCATAGTAAATCCATTTATATCAGTAAGTGAAGCTATCAAATATGCAAATGGTTTAGTTGGCAATTCCAGTCTAAGAGAAGTAACTGTAAGCAG
>MDTB01081045.1_pt1 | contig 11287 bp, 9 predicted proteins | sample 811161 | NCBI WGS metagenome assembly MDTB01 (sample SAMN05326650, study PRJNA326480) | marine metagenome | isolation source: seawater | place: Mediterranean Sea | collected 2009
ATATATACGAATGACTACTCATTTGTGGGCCCACAGGGACTTGAACCCCGAACCTGCGGATTATGAGTCCGTTGCTCTAACCAATTGAGCTATGGGCCCAGATAAATTAAAATTCATTATTTTAATTTAAATTCATTATTATTATAATGTTGTAAGTTATTAGAATAATATCGTTAAATAAATTAAAATGAAAGTAGATATGTTATGAAAAAAGCTTTAGTCATGGGTGCTGGGGGTTTCATTGGAAGCCACATGGTAAATAGATTAAAAGAAGAAGGTTATTGGGTCAGAGGAGTGGATTTAAAACATACAGAATTCTCAAAAACTCAAGCAGACGATTTTGTTATTGGTGACCTCAGAGACCCTAATGTAGTTTCTAATGTAATAGATGATGATTTAGACCGATTATATCAATTTGCTGCAGATATGGGTGGAGCTGGATATATTTTTACGGGAGATAATGATGCAAATGTCATGCATAATTCAGGGTTAATTAATTTTAATACTACTTTTGAAGCTACGAAAAAAGGTGTTAAAAAACTTTTTTACTCTTCATCAGCATGTATGTATCCAGCACATAATCAAGAAGATCCGGACAATCCTATGTGCGCTGAAAGTAGTGCATATCCTGCAGCTCCTGACAGCGAATATGGTTGGGAAAAATTATTTAGTGAACGACTTTACATGGCTTTTGCTAGAAACTATGGATTGAATGTTAGAATTGGTAGATTTCATAATATTTTCGGACCTGACGGTACATGGGAGGGTGGAAAAGAAAAAGCTCCAGCTGCGATGTGTAGGAAAGCAGCTCTGGCTGATGATGGAGACGTGCTGGAAGTATGGGGAGATGGTCTTCAAACAAGATCATTTCTATATATTGACGAATGTATTGAAGCAGTGCAAAAGCTCATGGATTCTGAATTTACTGAACCAATAAATATTGGCTCTGAAGAAATGGTCCAAATAAACGAATTGGCAAGAATAGCAATCAATTTATCAGGTAAAGATGTTAAGGTAAAAAACTTAATGGGTAAAGATTTTGAAGATAAGTATGGATATCCAGTTCCTGAGGGAGTTAGAGGAAGAAATTCTGATAATAATTTATTTCGTGAAAAAATTGGTTGGGAGCCAGACTACCCATTATTAGAAGGAATGAAAAAAACGTTTGTTTGGATACAAAATCAAATTAAAGCTAAGTAATGGCAAAAGAAGGGTTAATTGCAATACTAGATTTTCCTGGTCATCCTTTTCAATTCGAATTGTCACAACACCTTGCTAAAGTTAGTGGGCACAAAGTATCTCATTTTTATAATCCGAAACAACTTGGACCAAAATCGTTTTTTAAAAATGAAAAAAACTTAAAAGTTGTTCAAGTACCAAAAAAATTTTCAAAAAATAACTTTGTAAGATTATTTGATGAAATAATTTATGGTGTTTTAATTGTTTCGAGCTTAATTAAATATAAACCGAAGTATATAATCTCCTCTAATATGCCCTTGATTCCTCAATTTTTTATATTATGTTTTTCCAAAGCTTATAATGTAAAGTTTGTATTTTGGCTTCAGGATATAATTAGTATTGCCGCAAAAAGTATTTTAAAAAAACAAAATAATATCTTATCAAATATCGTTGGAAAATTTTTCCATTTTTTAGAATTTTACATATTGAAGCGTTCAAATCATATAATAACTATAAGTAATGATTTTAATGATATTCTAATAGATAAAGGCATACCTTCTCATAAAATTTCATGTATCCCAAATTGGGCTCCATTGGATGATATGCCAATTATATCAAAGAACAACGATTTCGCAAAAAAACATAATCTAAATAATACTTATAATATTTTATACTCTGGAACACTAGGCTTTAAACACAACCCAGATGTTTTGCTGAATCTTTCTAGATTTTTAATTAAGAAAAAAATAGATGCAAATATATTAATTGTATCTGAAGGTGCTGCAGTCGAATATTTAAAAGAACAATCAGCCAAATTTAATATTTCTAATATTTCATTCTTACCATTCCAAGATTTTAAAATTTTTCCTCAAGTATTAGCTACAGCAGATTTAAGTCTTGTGATGTTAGAAGATGATGCAGGTCAATTCTCTGTTCCATCAAAGCTATTATCAATTCTTTGCTCAAAAAGAATACCAATATGTTATGTCCCAAGTGAAAATTTAGCATCAAAAATTGTTATTGATAATGATTGCGGATTTCATGTAAAAAACCAAGATGATTTAAATAATACAGTGGAAAAAGTGTTTTCAAATAAAGACAAATATTTATATAAATCACACAATGCAAGAAAATATGCCGAACAAAACTTTAATATTAGTTTAATATCAGAAAAAGTTTTAAGAATATTAAATTGAGAATAGTAGTGAAAATTTTATTAATTCATAACTCTTATATTAACCACGGCGGTGAAGACACGACTGTAATGAATCTAAATAAACTATTAAATAAATATTCTTTTAAAACCAAAATTTATAAAGAAGATAATAAAACAATAAAAAGTATTTATGATAAGTTTATTGTTTTTTTTACATCAATTTACTCTTTTAGATCAAAAAAAAAATTTGAAAAGATCATTGATGAATTTCAACCTTCAATAATTCAAATACATAACACCTTTCCTTTAATAAGTACTTCAATTTTATTTTCAAAGAAAAGTAAAAATATTCCAATAGTATGTTATCTTCATAATTACAGGTTTATTTGCGGTTCATCATTACTTAATTCTGAAAACTCCTGCTGTGAAAAATGTGGTGGGAATTTTTTCAAAGCAATTTTGAACAAATGCTATCACTCATCATTCATAGGAAGCTTTGCTTTGGCTTTAAATAATTTAATTAACAAACACATATTTAAAAGTTGGATCAAAAAAGTTGATACTTTTGTATTAATGAATAAAAAAAACATGAAATATTACCAACAGTATGGTATACCAAAAGAAAAAATAATTCATAAATATCATTTTACTTTTATGAATGAAAAATTTATTAGTAATGAAGAAACATATGCATTATATGTAGGAGAATTTTCTAAAAAAAAGGGGCTTCACACTTTACTGAAAGCTTGGAATGGTATCAATCATAAATTAAAAATTATTGGTAGGTTTAAATCAAATGAACCTGAAATAGAAGGATTGTTAAAGAATACAAAAAGTAATGTTGAGCTCTTAGGAGAAATAAAATATTCAGAAATAGCAAAGTATTACTCAAGAGCGAATGTAATAATTTTTCCAACTGAATGGAATGAACCTTTTGGCAATGTAATAATGGAATCTTTTGCTAATTCGACTCCGGTAATTACAACGAATATTGAACCAATAAAAGAAATTGCTACAGATGGATATAACTCTCTTTTTTTTGAAAAGGGTAATGCAGAAGACTTGAAAAGAGTGATTATAAATTTTTATGCAAATGACGATCTCAAAATAAAATTATCAGAAAATGCTTTTCTAACTTATAAAAAAAAGTTTTCTCCAGAAAAAAATATTGAGGATATTAGAAAAATTTACTCAAATGCAAAAATGCAGAAATCAGTTAATTGAAAACTTATTTAATAACTTAACCATTTCACCTTTTGTTATATGGGATGTTCCTTTTTTACCTACTACAATAGAAGCTGCATAATTTGCCAATTCTGCAGATATTTTTATATCATTTGTATTTAAATAAACAAGCGAAAATAATGCTAACACTGTATCACCTGCACCTGTAACATCAGGATTTTTTACATCATGAGCATCTAATACAAAATAAGATTCATCCCTTGAAACGATTATCATTCCTTTGTCGCCCCTTTTAACAATTATAAAATCAGTTAATATTTTTTTAAATAATTCTGAACAAGCATTCAAAATTTCTCTTCTTGATAGTAAACTTCGCCCTACTGCATTTTCGAGCTCACTTATATTTGGAGTTATGATATGTGAATGCTTGTAAGCAGAAAAATCTTTCTTTTTTGGATCTACTATAACTTTTTTAAAATTTTTGAAATTTGGCCATTTATTAGAAATCACTCCTTTGTTGTAGTCGGAAATTAAAACAATGTCAAAGTCAATTTTATCTAAAAGATCTAAAGAATTTTTTGATGGAAAAAATTTGTAATTTTCTTCAAAATCAATTCTCATGGTTTGCTGTTTTGAAAGAATAACTCTTTGTTTTATGGTAGTCTTATAGTTATTAATATCATCGATTAAGTCTATATTTACAGCATTTTTTTTAAGAATTTTTTTAAGTTCATATCCATAAAAATCTTTACCAACGTAACCCATACAATATACCTCTGCACCCAATGAAGATAGATTTATTGCGACGTTTGCTGCTCCTCCAGGAACAATATTTTCTTTTGAAATTAAGACAACAGGAACCGGCGCTTCTGGAGATAGTCTAGATGATTCGCCGTAGCAATAGTAATCAACCATTAAATCTCCAATTAAAAGCACTTTAGACTTTTTAAAACTATCTATCACATCTTAAAATAGTAACAAAATGTTTTTTTTCTAAGTCATAAAAATTAAATTGTTTTATGAATAAAGTTGCTATAATATTTTTTCTAACACTAGTAAATGCCCAGTTTGTAGAAAAGATAGATTTTGTCAATAATTCTTCTTCAAGTAATTACCTACATCAAAATTCATATTTTTCGGATAGATACATATCAATAGAAAATAAATTTGAATTTCGTAATTCTACTCTTACACTCACGCCACACCTTGATTCAAATGGTGCTCATTTAAATCAATTTTTATTTTCATTTAAAAATAATTTTGGAGATTTTAATTTTGGAAAATTTCACAATGACCAATATAATGAAAATTTATTAAGCACGGGTCATCTTATTCAGAGTAAAAATGCCAATCCTTATTTAAATATTTCATTTTTAAAAAATTTCAATATCACAAAGAGTTTTCAAATACAGTATTTTCAATCTGAGGGTATTTTGGAAAAAAATAATATTTATTTTGAAGCACCCTATATTCACAATAAGAGACTTCACTTCATTTATTCAAAAAATCAAAATAATTTTTCGTTTGGAATGAACCACGTAGCAATTTGGGGTGGTCATGTAAAAAACTTTGGTAAACTTCCGAACTCGCTTAATGATTACTTTCGTGTTTTTACAGGTGGTAGTGGCGATGATAATGCTCCCATTACGGAACAAGTTAATGCTTTAGGTGATGCTTGGGGAATTTATGATTTTAATTACAAACGAATATTACCTCAATTTGATATCTCGCTCTACTATCAACATATTTTTGCTGATCGAAGTGGTATGAAATTTTTGAACTCATATGACGGGCTTTTTGGTATCTTAGTAGAAAATAATCGAAATGTTTTAAAGCAAAAATATTTGTTTGAATATTTAAATACAGTTGATCAAGGTGGTGATTTTCATCCTCCTGGCGGTGATGCCTACTATTGGAATGGTATTTATTCATCAGGCTGGACTTTCAAGGATGATATAATTGGAAATCCTTATATTGAAGTATTTAATAATAGAGTTGAAATGATTTCACTAGCTTTATTGCTAGAAAAAAACAAATTTAATGTCATTATAAATCTTGCTAAATCAAATCAATATAAAAGTTATAATAATAGACTTTATACAGATATTGAGTATGTGGATAATGGATTTTACTACGTTCTTGGTGATGACATAATAATTAACAGCTATGAGGTAATTAATGTTATTTTTTCACAAAAGATGACTGAACAATTAAGCTTATCATTGGGCTTATCTCATATTAGTGGCAATTCGCTAGAATCACTCTTAAGGATTACATACAACTTTCGGTAAAATAATATTCTATTTATTAATTTTACCTTGATTCAAAATTTCTTTTTCTTTATCAGCTAAATCTTCATCGCTTATTAAAAATTTTTTAGATAAAATATTCCAATTTTTATCAATCTCATATATTAAAGGTACTCCAGTTGCAATATTCACTGAAGATATATCACTATCATTTATTTCTTCAATTTTTTTAATGATGGCCCTAAGCGAATTGCTATGAGCAACAATAAGATGGTTACTATCAACTTTGTGTATAAGCTTTTTAAAGTTTAACCAAAATGGATTTAATCTGTTTATTACATCACTTAGACTTTCTCCATCGGGTAAATCTTTATCAATAAAACTAAACTTTACATCTTGTGAAGGATGTCTTTTATCATCTATTGATACAGGAGGTGGGGGTATGTCAAAACTTCTTCGCCAAATATGAACCTGCTCTTCCCCATATTTTTCTGCAGTTTCAGATTTGTTTAAACCCTGTAATGCTCCATAATGACGTTCATTTAATCTCCATTCAAAAATAATTTTTTTGAAATCAAAATTTAATTTATCTGTGACAATTTTGGTAGTATCAACCGCTCTTTTTAATATAGAAGTATGTACCGTTTCAATATTTAATTTTTCTTTTATGATTTGATTGGCTGCATATTCAGCTTCTTTTCTTCCTAAAGAAGTTAATTCAACATCCGTCCATCCAGTGAATTTATTTTGAAGATTCCACTCGCTTTGTCCGTGTCGTAAAAGAATGATCTTCATATTTACTTAGACTAATTATCTTTTGAATTTTCAACGACTAAAATGATTGCTGCTATATTTGCAAGCGTAGTAGCTAAATCTGCTACAAATGCAGAAACATCAAAATCAACTTCTTCTTTTCTAGGAACAAAAATTCTATCACCAGGAGATACTCTTTTTACAGATCGAGCTAGGGGATTACCAATTTTGTCAATCTGACCATTTGAACCAATCACATACATTTTTCTTCTCAATGATCGTTCTTTAAATCCGCCAGCGAGTTCAATTGCTTTACTAAAAGTTATGTTGGATTTATCCATTGAAAATAAACCTGGTTGATAAACATTACCATCTACTTGGAAAAGCGTGGAATATGGCATAACAGTAATTACAGAGTTATCAGAAATTTGAGTATCAAGATTAACATTAGACAAAAAATCTCTTTTAAGGTTTGATGGTTGATTTTCAAATTCACTTGAAATAAAAATAGCTTTTTCGTTCGCAATCGGGGTAAACCCTCCAGCCTTCTCAATAGCATCTTTTATAGTGGCACCTCTTTTAAGCCCATAAGGTCCTGGTTTGTTAACTTCACCCTTAATAGTATAATTCATCGCAGTTCTGTAATTAGGGTTTTCGTACACAAGAATCATATCTTCAGGCATTAATTCTATCTTATCAGAACTTTTGTATGAGGTTTTGATTTCTTCCGAATAGAATTGATCTTCGTTTTTTCGAATAACAACTATTTCATCTTCAATTATTGTTTTACGAAAGGTTGGATCTTGAAAACCTCCAGCCAAATTTAAAACATCTTTTAGATTTGATGAAGCTGGAAAAAAGCCTGGATTTTTAACTCTACCAAGAACCTGCACCTTTGATTCTACATTATAAATTGGTAAAAGAAAAAGTTCATCACCATTATTGAAACTTAAATTATTGAAATTGTTTGTAGATATTTTCTTACTTTGTCGAGCAAAATCGTCATTTTTTCTATCTGCTTGGGGTACAATAATATCTAAAATAGCTGATGTGCTTGCTTTATTTGTAAATCCACCAGCATATTTTACAACATCAGATATAGATTCACCTGACATTACTTCGTAAAAACCGTTTTTAATAAATTCTCCGGATAACTTAACTCTGGATTGAACCAAAGGAACATGAATAATATCGCCTTCAATAAGCCTGATACTAGAAAAGTTATTTGTTCCAGAAATAAAAAATGAATAAAAATCAATTGATGCCAAAATTTTATCTTTTCTGATAATTTGAACATTTCTTAAAGATCCATCACTGTTAATACCGCCTGCTTGAACAATTGCAGAGAAAACATCTGAAAAAGGGTGGATGAGATTAATACCAGGATTTTCAATCTGTCCAGTAAAAAAGACATTAATCGACTTTATTTTTCCTAATTCGATCATAAGCTTTGTATTATCATTTTCTAATGTAGAATAAATACTTTCTAGCTCGTTTAAGAGTATTGATTCAGCCTCATCTAAAGTCTTATTTGAAAGGTTAATAAAACCTATATTTTGGTAATAAATGAGCCCTTCTTTATTTATAACAAATTTTTCTCTTGAGTTTGTTTCTCCCCACAGTGATAAGATAATTTCATCGCCAGGACCTAACCTAAAATCTTCTGGTGTGGGTATATTGTCAAAAAAATTAATGCTTTTCTTAAAATAATTATAACCAAAATTTCCTGAAGTTGATGACTTTGAAGGATTTATGCTTACTTTCGATAACTCGGTGTTTAACTTCTTAATTTCTGGATTATTTGAATCGCGACCACTTTTTTGAATTTCTGTCCTTATCAAATCTAATTGATTGTTACTTAATCTATCCAGGTCGGTTCTGGATATTTGAGCAAAAACACTTGAGATTAATAAGAAACTGATGATATTTTTTAATTTCATAAACTAATTTAGTTCATAATAGAATTTTAGCAAATATTATATTTTAAGCCATTGATTATGTCTCAAAGTCCATTCAATTGTTTTCTCAAGTCTCTTGTATGCTGATTTAGGCTGCCAACCTAATTTCTTCATTTTGCTGCCATCTAATGAATATCTTAAATCATGTCCTGGACGAGATGAATGAAAGTCTACCATTTCATAACGCAATTCTTTCTTTTGGTAATCTGCAATAAATTTAGCAAGCTGCAAATTATCTATCTCATCTTTCCCAACAATATTAAATTTTTGACATTTAGCTCCTGTATTATCTGGCTTTAGTGTACCAATATCAAAGTTGTATAAAAATAATAATGCTTCAGCGACATCTTCAGCATGAATGTAGTGCCGTGAGCCAGCAACATTTTTTTCTTTATTTGCATGAACAGTTACTTTTTCGTTATCTCTAACTTTTTTTATAACCATCGGAATATATTTTTCAGGATTTTGTCTTTCACCAAAAACATTCATTGTGTGAGTAATGAAACAAGGTAACTCATATGTATTTTCAAAAGCAACTACCAACTCTTCACCTCCAGCTTTACTTGCGGAATAAGGATTAGTAGAATTATATCTATCATTTTCCTTGTAGTTTATTCCTTTTGGAGCTGGACCAAATATTTCATCAGTACTGAAGTATGCAAATCTTTCTAAAGAGTCGATTTTTCTTGCATAATCTAATATATGAGCTGTTCCAAGCACGTTATCTTTTACAAATTCTATTGGAAAAGAAATTGATCTATCAACATGAGAACCTGCAGCAAGATGTCCAATTAAGTCAATTTTACCAATTGAAGCTATGATTTCTGGATTTAACTCTGCTTTGAGATCATGATGAATTATTTTAACTCGTTTTTGATCTATGCTTTTATATGAAGATACTACTTCATTTAATCTATTCAAGTTACCGCTAAAATCTAACCTATCTAGAGTAACAATTTCCCAATCAGTTGAAGATAATATTTTATCAACTAAATGATGTGCTATAAAACCAGCACCTCCTGTTATTAATATTTTTTTTGACATTAAATTCCTAAGTCTTCTTTATATTTTGGGACCCACTCTTCAATAACTATTGAAGGCTCCCATCCTAATAGTTTTTTTGCTTTTGAATTATCTGCTAAAGTTTCTCTAGGTTCAACAACAGGATCAACTGTCACTGTCGGTCCTCCAATCATGGCAGCAATCTGATTCACTGATCTATTATCTGAATTACCAATGTTTATAACTTCTCCACTACCAACTTTTTGTGAGCTCATAGCAAGGATATTAGCTTTCGCTATATCTCTGACGTGAGTAAAATCTCTTCTCTGCTCCCCATCTCCTCTAATAGTTAATGGCTCATTATTCAATCTTTGTCTTGCAAAAACACACATCACTAAAGCATACGCTCCTTCAAGGCTTTGCCTTTCACCATATACATTAAAATATCTTAATGAAACTGTTTCTATGCCATACACATTCGCAAACATTTTGCATGCAACTTCACCATAATACTTCTGCATTGCGTAAGGAGATATAGGGTCAATGGGGTCTCCTTCTTTTGATGGTAAATTGATTGTATTGCCATATGCAGAAGATGATGCACTATAAACCAAACGTTTAATATTCATATCTGCACATGCTTTTAAAATATTGATAGTACTCAAAGTATTATTTTTTTCGAAATGGAGTGGATTGTCAATAGATTCTTGAACTCTAGGTAAAGCAGCTAAATGGAAAACTCCATCTGATTTTTCAAGTATTTTTTTTAATTCGTCATAATTGGATTGATCAGATATATCTATATTATGATATTTTGCTTTTTCATTACAATTTTCTTTTTTGCCTGAAGAAAAATTGTCTATCACATCAATCTCATGTCCTTCATCAATTAATAAATCAACTAAGTTACTTCCAATAAATCCTGCCCCACCAGTCACAATATATTTCATTGAATGCTCCTTAAAACTTTAACAATCTGATCAATGTCATCGAAGGCAAGATAAGGATGCATTGGTAAACTAACAATTGTTTTTGATAGTTTTTCTGATACAGGTAAATCATTTTTTTTATATCCCAAATAAGAAAAAGCTTTCATTAAATGAATAGGAAATTTATAATAAATTACAGAGGGTATATTTTCATTTGATAACCTACTTACCAAAGCATCCCTTTGACTATTTTTATTAAGGGTAACTGAAAAAAGCGCATGAGCAGAATTATAATTTTTTGGATGATATTGTGCATTATTAAGAAATTTCCTATAATAACCATCAATTTCATTTCGCATTTCAAGTTCATCATCAAAAATAGTTAATTTTTCTAAAAGTATAGCCGCTTGAATACTGTCTAGTCTTCCATTTAATCCAATCATTTCACTATTGTATTTATCTTTTTTGGTACCGTGAATACGAATAGCTTTACTCTCTTCAGCTAAACCATCATCATTTGTAAAAATTGCACCACCATCTCCATAACAACCAAGAGGTTTTGCTGGATAAAAAGATGTAGCAGCTACATCACCAAAATTACCAACTTTTTTATCTTTTATTGTTCCCCCAAAACTTTGCGCTGCGTCCTCAATAACTTTCAGGTTATATTTTTTGGCAATTTTATCAATCAATCTATATCTTGCAGGTAATCCAAATAAATCTACAGGGATGATTGCTTTTGGTTTAAGCTTTCCTTTTTCGATAACTTTATTTATTTCAATTTCTAACTTCTCACAATCAATATTGTAAGTTGATTCATATACATCTACAAAAACAGGTGTTGCACCGAGAATAGAAATTACTTCTGCAGTTGCA
>MDTB01103701.1_pt1 | contig 11287 bp, 13 predicted proteins | sample 811161 | NCBI WGS metagenome assembly MDTB01 (sample SAMN05326650, study PRJNA326480) | marine metagenome | isolation source: seawater | place: Mediterranean Sea | collected 2009
ATTAACTGCTTACTATGACGCAATGATTGCGAATTGGTTTAATAAAAAACTTAAAATTGAATTTCCAGAGAGAAAAACGATCTTTGGAAGAAAATTACAAAAGTTAAGATATGGAGAAAATCCTCACCAACAAAGCTCTATTTATGTGAGCGACTATGATGATAAACGATTAGGATTTAATCAAATTCATGGGAAAGAACTGAGTTATAATAATTACAGTGATATGTTTGCTTCTTTAGAAATTTTAAATACACTTAAAAAAAATTCTGGAACAGTAATTATTAAGCATGCAAATCCATGTGGAGTATCTGAAAATAAGATACCGTTAATTTCTTTTAAAAATGCTTATGCTTCTGACCCTATAAGTGCATTTGGTGGAGTAATAGCTTGTAATTATAAAATCAATAAAAAGATTGCCTCTCAGATTAATAAAAACTTTTTAGAAGTTATCCTCGCCAAAGGTTTTGATAAAGAATCTTTAAAAATTCTAAAGAGTAAAAAGAATTTAAGAGTGATTGATATTTCTAATTTTAAACTCAAGAGTCACACTTCTGTAAAGTCTTTTGATAGGTCTTTTTTATTACAAAATAAGGATAGTATTGTTTTAGAAAGAAAAAAATTGAAATGTGTTACAACATCAAAGCCTAGTAAAAAAGAGTTAGCTGAAATTCAATTTGCTTTCAATGTTTGTAAACATGTTAAATCAAACGCAATTGTAATATGTAATAATTTTTCGACTATTGGCATTGGCGCTGGTCAGCCGAGTAGATTAGATAGTTGTAAGATTGCTGTAAAAAAAGCGAAACAATTTCAATCTTCAAAAGTAAGAAATTCTATAGCTGCATCGGATGCTTTTTTTCCTTTTTCAGATGGGATAGATGTCCTTATTAAAGCTGGGGTTAAAACTATAGTTCAACCAGGTGGCTCGATAAGAGATCAAGAAGTAATAAATGCAGCGAATAAAGCTAAGATTAGAATGTTTTTTACTGGTATTAGACATTTTAATCACTAGTTAATTGTGTCTATTTTTGCAGCTAAAATAAAATCGCTTTCAGCGAGACCTTTAATGGCGTGGGTAAAGATTTTTACTTTACAATAACCCCATCCAAAAGAAATATCTGGATGGTGATTTTCGGCTTCAGCTATATTGCCAACTTTAATTACAAAATTTTGACTTTCTGCAAAATTTTGAAATTTAAACTCTTTAGTTAAATAATAGCTTTTATCTTCATTGCTTTTGACTTCCCATCCATCGACTTTTTTTAAAAATTTATGTATCTCGCTTTTATCAAACGGAGGAATATTTCCATCACAAGCTACGCACTTTTTTTTAGCTAAATCATTCATAATCTGGAGCGGGCAAAGGGGTTCGAACCCTCGACCTTCTCGTTGGCAACGAGACGCTCTACCACTGAGCTATGCCCGCAATTTAAAATAATTTAACCTAAATACTATTGTAAAACAACAACTTGGAATATAATTATTATGTTTTAAATACCATAAAAATGTAGAAATAGTAATGATAAAGGAAAAGCTTAAAAGAGGTTCATTTTTTTACAAACTGTATTTATATTTTAATATTTTTATAAGATACAATATTTTAAAAAAGAATTTAAAATCTTTTTCTCAATTTGGAGAAGACTTGTTTATAAACGACTTTTTTATTGATCAAAAAAAAGGGAAATACGTTGATCTTGGAGCGTTTCATCCTATGAGACTTAGTAACACTTACTTGCTCCACAAAAGAGGATGGTCAGGCACTAATGTGGATTTAAATCCGATATCAATAGATTTGTTTAATATTGCGAGAAAGACCGACAACAATGTTTGCGCTTTGATAAGTGATAAAAGTGATATTGTTAGAGAAGCAAATTTTGAACATGCTTGGAGTGCTGCTAATAGCATTAAATCTGACGATAAACTTACAATCAGAAAAAAAATGAAGACTGTAATTTTCAATGATTTAATAAATCATAATTTCGATTTTCTTAATATTGACCTGGAAGGACATGATTATCCTGTTTTAAAAACTATTGATTTTAAAAAATTTCACCCAAAGTTAATCTGTATTGAGATTCTAAATGATGGGCCAAATAAAGAAATTATTTTTAATCATATGAAAATTAATAATTTTAAATTTATCAAAAATCTTGGTCCAAGTTTCTTTTTTAAAAGGATAAATATATGAAAATTTTTGACTGTTTTATGTATTTTGATGAAGATCTTTTATTAGAAATTAGATTGGAAACGCTATTTGATTATGTTGATGAATTTATAATTGTTGAAGCAAATTTAGATCATGCTGGTAATAAAAGAAAACCTCAATTTAATATTAACAAATTTCTCAAATATAAAGAAAAAATTAAATATTTACTTATAGAAGATCTTCCTGCTCACAATAATTTTTATAAAAAACATTGGGGCCCTTCATGGAGAAGAGAAAACTTGCAAAGGAATGCTTTGTCTAAGGGATATGAAAACAGTGACCCTGAAGATCTGATAATGATTTCAGATTTAGATGAAATCCCTAACCCTGAAAAGATAAAAGATTTTTCTAATAGTTACAAATATGGATGCTTTGTGCAGAAAAATTTTCTTTATAAAATAAATCTCTTAAATATAGATGAGCCTAAGTGGTACGGAACAAGAATTTGTAAAAAAAAATACCTTAAAAGTCCTCAATGGTTAAGAGAGATTAAAATAGTGAAAAGACCTTTTTATAAATTTTACAAGCCAAAATTTGATATTTTTATAGAAAATGGTGGTTGGCATTTCAGTTCAATGAAAACACCTGAAAATCTTTTTAAAAAATTAGGTTCTTTTGCTGAACAACAATATAATAATGAAAAGTTTAAAAATATGTCCTTAATTAAAGATAAGCTTAAAAACAAAGAAGATTTATTTGGCAGAGACTATAAATATGAGACTATAAGAATTGACAATTCGTATCCAAGCTTTATCTTTAAAAATCAGAACAAGCTGAAAGAATTTATATATAATGAATAATCTGCCTAATAAAATTCCAATTTTTCCATTAAGCGGCGTAATATATTTTCCTAAAACAAATTTACCATTAAATATTTTTGAACAAAGATACCTTGACCTTGTCAATGACGCTTATGAAAAAGATAAATTTATGGGTATGGTGCAAAGTAAAAGAGAGAGAAATGAAGTCTATAGTATTGGTTGTTTAGGAAAAATTAGTGATTATGAAAAAAGTAATGATGGAAGAATTTTAATAAATCTAACAGGTATTTCAAGGTTCAAAATTCTAAAAGAGCTGTCTAATGATAAATTATACAGAGAATTTGAGGTCGATTATAAATACTTCATTAAAGATACTTCAGATATTCATAAAATTGTCGAAATAAAAAAATTAATGGAAAGTGCTAAATTATTTTTTAATAAGAATGGTCTTTTACTTAATTGGGTTGAATTTGAAAAATTAGATCTTTCCCAAAAAATTAATACTTTGGCCATGATTGCACCGGTAACAAACGAGGAAAAGCAAAAACTTCTTGAAGCAGTGACTTTGGAAAAAAAGGTTGAAACTTTAGAAAATATTATTAATTTCTATTTACACGAAAATGGCTTAAGCAACCAAACACTCCAATAAACTTTGATCAATTAGCCGATTTATTCATTGAGTCAAAAAAGTCAGCATTATTTTTAGTATTTTTTAATTTTGCAATTAAAAACTCAATACCATCCATTGTACCCATTGGGCTTATAATTCTTCTAAGTACATTCATTTTCGACAGATCATCTTTCTCAAATAAGAGCTCTTCTCTTCTTGTTCCTGATCTTGTTATATCTAGCGCAGGGTAAATTCTTTTATCAGCGACTTTTCTATCTAAAATTAATTCTGAATTTCCAGTTCCTTTAAATTCTTCAAAAATAACTTCATCCATTCGACTGCCTGTATCGATAAGAGCAGTTGAGATTATAGTAAGGGATCCTCCTTCTTCAACATTTCGAGCAGCTCCAAAAAATCTTTTGGGTCTCTGAAGAGCATTAGCATCAACACCTCCAGTTAAAACTTTTCCTGAACTAGGTATTACAGCATTGTAAGCTCTTCCTAATCTAGTAATCGAGTCCAAAAGTATTACTACATCTTTCTTATGTTCTACTAATCGTTTAGCTTTCTCTATAACCATCTCGGCCACAGCAACGTGCCTGGAGGCTGGTTCATCAAATGTAGAAGCTACTACTTCTCCCTTTACTGATCTCTGCATATCCGTGACCTCCTCGGGTCTCTCGTCAATAAGCAATACCATTAAGTAACACTCTGGATGATTTGCTGTAATAGATTGAGCTATATTTTGTAATATAATTGTTTTACCAGCTCTTGGCGGAGATACTATAAGTGACCTTTGTCCTTTTCCTATTGGACTTACTAAATCAATTAGTCTTGCAGTGTTGTCAGGTTTTTTTTCTACTTTAGTTGTCTCAACCTCTAGCTTAATTCTTTCGTTGGGATAAAGAGGGGTCAAGTTGTCAAATGCTATTTTATTCTTTCCCTTTTCAGTTTCGTCAAAGTTAATTTTATTTACTTTCAAAAGAGCAAAATATCTTTCTGCATCTTTTGGTCCTCTAATTTCACCCTCAACCGAGTCTCCGGTTCTCAAACCAAATCTTCTTATTTGGCTAGGACTTACATAAATATCATCTGGTCCTGGTAAATAATTAGACTCTATTGCTCTTAAAAATCCAAAACCATCTTGTAAAACTTCTAAAACACCTGTTGCTGTGATTTGTTCGTTTTTTTCTGCCAGCTTTTTTAATATGGCAAAAAGAATTTCTTGTTTTCTTAAGGTGCTTGGATTCTCAATACCAAGTTTTTCAGCTTCATTAATAAGCTCTGCAGGGTTTTTTTTCTTAAGTTCTTGTAAGTTCATGAAATTGTATTGATTAATAGGGAAGTATTAAAAATATATGGCTTTTTTATAAAAATTCAAGTCTTATTATAGAGGCTTAAATACTACAACAAATACAACAATTATTAGTATAATCGTGGGTATCTCGTTGATTGCTCTATAAAATTTGGATGACTTCTCATTACTGTCTATTGCAAAATCGCTGAGATATTTACCTAGTAAAAAATGATAAAAAGTTAAAATAGAAACTAACGCTATTTTAATTTGCATCCAAAGCTCTAAAAATACACTAAAACCAAGACTATGAATCAGTAAAACGCCAAAAAGCCAAGATAGCAACATTGCCGGCATCATTATATAGTTGTAAAGTTTTCTTTCCATAGTTTTAAAAATATCTTTTTGAGAGTCATGCGAAGCCTCCGAGTGATAAACAAAAATACGAGGTAAATACAACAAGCCCGCCATCCAAGATATGACTGCTATCAAATGAAGGGATTTAAATAATAAATATAAATTCATTTAAATATATTTTTTTACCAATTTCTCAAATAAATTTACCTGGTCTGCGTTATCATTGAGGCATGGTATTAAATCAAAGTTTTTTCCTCCGTTGCTCATAAAGGTTTCTCTGCCTTGAATATCAATCTCTTCTAATGTTTCTACACAGTCCGAAGCAAATCCTGGACAGATAACTAGTAAATTTTTTACACCTTTAGATGGTAAGCTTTCTAAAGTTTTGTCGGTATATGGAGCAAGCCACTCTTGAGGGCCAAACCTTGATTGAAAAGTAGTTTGTATGTCTATGGATGTGTATCTCTCTTTCATTAGTCTCGTAGTCTTCTGGCAATAACAATGGTAAGGATCTCCTTTATCAAAATATTTTTTGGGTATACCGTGATAAGAAGAGATGATTAAATCTGGTTTCCAGTCTATTAAATTAATTTTTTTCTCTATGCTTTTAACTAAAGCGTTAATATAAAGCGGCTCGCTTTCATAGTGTGGGATTACTTGTAAGCTAGGTTGCCATCTCATGCTCATCAAAGATCTATACACTTCGTCACATACGGTTGCTGTCGTCGCAGAGGCATATTGTGGATATAAGGGCAATATAACTATATTTTCACATCCTTGGCTTTTGAGAAAATTTAATTTTGATTTTATGCTTGGGTTTCCATATCTCATTGCAAAATCAACAATTATATTTTCACTAGAAATTTTATCTTTGAGTTTTTGTGATTGTTTGCGAGTAAAGTAAAGCAAAGGAGACTCGTTTGTATCCTTTCTCCAAATTTTTTTATATGCATGCGCAGTCTTCGACGGTCTGAAGGTTAATATAAATAAATTTAATATGATCTGCCATAATATTGGATTTATCTCTATCACTCTTCTATCAGATAAAAACTCCTTTAAATATTTTCTTATGTCCCACCAGCTTGTAGAATCGGGTGTTCCCAAATTTATTAATAGAACACCGGTCTTTCCGAACTTCACTTCCGGGTGGTCTTTTTGCATTACTAGTACTCCTTGTAAATTTTTATTAATTTTTCAACTTTTTTTGGGTCTGTTTCTGGAAGCATACCATGTCCTAGATTAAAAACATAAGGTAATCCCTTAAAAGCATCAAAATATTTTTTTGCATTACTATTAATTTCTTTTTCAGATAACAATAGAATTTTAGGATCTAACCCACCTTGGATGACTGTATTTTTTAAGTTAGTTTTTGCCCACTCAATATCAATATTATAATCTATGTTTATTCCGTTTGGTTTCACAATATTATTAAATTCTTTATAGCTTTTTTTTATACCGCGTGGAAAACATATCACAGGAATTTTTTTTTCTTTACAAAAATCAACAATTTTTAAATTTGGTGTAAAACAATAATTTGGTAAATCTGTTATCGGTATCAAGCCAGCCCATGAATCAAATACTTGTACTACATCCGCGCCATGATTAATTTGATTTTCAATATGAACACATAGATATTCATGTAATTTATCTAAAATAAAATTTAACTCAGAACTTTTGTTTGAAATCTTTTTGAAGTCAATTTTGTTTTTATTTGATTTGGCACCAAGCATGTAAATTAGTAAAGTCCATGGTGCGCCTATGAACGAGATTAATGATTTTTTTTTGTCTAAATTTTTTCTAGTTATTTCAATAGCTTTGTAAACAGGATTTAAAGTTTTGGTAAAGGATATTTTGTCATTATCCATAAACTTGTTTAAACTAAAATTTTCTAATATCGGGCCATTATCTTTTTTGAAATCAACCTTTTGACCCAAAGCGTAGGGAACCATAAGAATATCTGAAAAAATTATAGCTGAATCCAAATTAAATCTTTTCATAGGTTGCATTGTAATTTCGGAGCTTAAATTACTGTTAAGGCATAAATTAATAAAATCCTGATTCTGAGATCTTATTTTTCTAAATTCAGGAAGGTAGCGACCTGCTTGTCTCATAAACCATACTGATTTACAAATTTTTTTATTTATTAAGATTTCTTTTAAGTTACTCATTAAATAATAAAGGTTTATAAGTGTAATATATGCTCTAGATCCTGTTAATTAGTTATATAACGATTTATACAATTTTTATACATTTTGAAGTTTATAACTTTAATAAATATAACTGATTTTTATTAATTTATTAGTTTTATAAACATCCAAAAATCCTTATTATCAACAATCAACAAAATGTTAAAATAATGTTAATTAATGTTAATTATTTTTCTCTTTTTATTTCCTAAATGTAAAAAATTAATTAACTAATATCTTATTAACAACTTTATGAACGAAAAATACAATGTATATCTTGTGTCTGACTCTACCGGAGAAACCCTAGATAGAATTTTCCTATCTTTAAAATCTCAATTTGCAAATTTTGAATATGAAAAAAAAGAATTTGCATTTGTAAGAACAAATAATCAAATTGATAAAATTATTAAAGAATGTAGTAGATTGGAAAATGCTATTATTTTATACACTATTGTAGAAACCAAGTTAGCTAAATATCTCGCTAATCAAAGTGAAAATTTTTCTGTTCCTTGTTTTGGGGTTCTTGGAAACCTAATACTAAGTTTTTCAAAACTTTTAAATCAAAAGGCGATACATAAACCAAGTGCGCAGCATGTATTAGATGAAGATTACTATAAAAGAATAGAGGCTATACAATTCACAATGTCACACGACGATGGGAAAAAGGTAGATGATTTAAGCAATGCAGATGTAATTTTATTAGGTGTAAGCAGAACAAGCAAAACTCCTACCTCGATTTACTTGGCAAATAGGGGTTTCAAAACTGTGAACATTCCTTTAGTTTTAGATCAAAAAATTCCTGACGAGTTAAAGCACAATAGAACTTCTTGTATAATCGGTTTAGTAGCCGATCCAGAAAGATTATCTGATATTAGACGAAACAGGGTAGCAATTATGAAAGATCAAAAACTTAAAGATTATACGGATCTAGACGTTATAAAAAAAGAGGTGGAAGACTCAAAAAAATTATTTAAAAAAAATAATTGGCCTATCATAGATGTTACTAGAAGATCTGTTGAGGAGACAGCAGCCTCTATTTTAAAAATAATAGACATTAAGAAAAATAAATGAAAATAATTTTAGCTTCCAAAAGCGGAGTGAGAAAACAAATTTTAGACAAATATAAAATTGATAATGAAGTTATGGTTTCGAATGTCGATGAAGATGAAGTGAAAGAATCACTTTTAGCCGAAGGGGCAAATCCATTAATTATTTCGAAAAACCTAGCTGAAATAAAATCTATCAAAGTAAGCAATAAAAATCCCGATCGTTTAGTTCTCGGCGCTGATAGTGTTATTGCCCTAGACGATGAGCTTATTAACAAGCCAAAATCCAGAGAAGAAGCATTCCTGATTTTAAAAAAATTGAACAATTCTATTCATTATCTCATAAGCTCTGCTTGTATCTCTAAAAATGGCTCAATGATTTGGAATTATACTGATAAATCAGAACTTAAAATGAAAAATTTAAATGACAAATTATTGTTAAATTACTTAGATAAAATTAAGACTGAAACTTTGTTGGCTTATGGTGTTTACCAAATTGAAGCTGATGGATTAAGATTATTTGAATACGTAAAAGGAGATAAAGACTCGATTATGGGTTTGCCAATAAAAGAGATAACAAATTATATTAAAAACTATAAAGAATGAAAAAAAATTTTGGAATTATTGGAAACCCAATTAAACACTCTCTCTCACCAGTGTTGCACAAATACTGGTTTGATAAGTACGGCTTAAAGGCCACCTATTCCATTATTGAAGCGACGGATAAGGATTTAAAAAATGTAATAAAAAAAATCAGAGACCATGAATTGACAGGTATTAATGTAACTTTGCCATTTAAACAAAAAATTATAAACTTAACTGATGAAATTATTAATGATGCAGAGCTTACTGGATCTGTAAACACAATTCTTCTAGATAACAATAAGGTTATTGGTGAAAATACTGACGTGTTTGGGCTCCAAGCCGCATATCTAAAAGAGATAGAAAATTGTATGATCAAAAAAACTTTGGTTATCGGAGCCGGAGGTGTATCACCCTCTATAATTTTGTCTTTAAAAAAATCCGGAGTAAAAAATATCTCTATTACAAACAGAACTAGCGAAAAATGTATATTTCTAAAAAAAAAGTTTAATTGCTTAAATATCTTGCCGTGGGAAAATTTAAAAAGCGAAATAAAAAACTTTGATTTAATAATTAATGCAACAAGTTTAGGCCTAAAAGGCGGAGATGATTTTAATTTTAATTTTTCAAGTACAAAAAAAGATGTCATTTATATAGATACAATTTACAATCCTTTAGAAACTAAAACCTATAAGAAACTGAAAGAAGAAGGGAAAAAAGTTTTTAACGGTCTTGATATGTTTATATACCAAGGCCAAAAATCTTTTTATTTATGGAACAAAATAAACCCTGAGATCGATAATGGAATAATAGAACTATTAAACTCAAAACTTAAATGATTAAAATCGGCATAACAGGCTCTTTAGCTTCAGGCAAAACTACAGCGAGTAAAATTTTATCAAGACGTCGGGGGCCCTTATTTAGTGCAGATAATATAGTAAAGAAGCTTTATAAAAGCCCAAAATTTAAAAATTTAATATCCAGAAAATTTAGCATTAAAAACAGTAATGATATTAAAAAATCGCTTAAGAAATTAATATTAGACAACAAAATAAATATTAAAAAACTAGAAAAAATTATACATCCAGAAGTACGTAATGAGATGAAAAAATTTACCTCAAAAAACAAAAAACAAAAAATGCTTTTTTACGAGATACCCTTATTGGTTGAAAGTAGATTAATGAAATTTTTTGATGCGATAATTTTTATTAAATGTAATAAAAAAAAAAGACTAAAGAGGTTTATATCAAAACAAGGAAGTAAAAAATTATTCAATTTACTTAATGAAAAACAAATAAGCGATAATAAAAAAATCAAATTTTGTGATCATATAGTTGTTAATGAAAAAAATTATTACATTTTAAAAAATAACTTATCTACTATAATAAAAAAATATGAGTGAAGTTTTTCTAGATACAGAAACAACAGGACTTTCCTTTAAAGACGGTCATAAAATTGTTGAAATAGCATGTATTGAGTCTAAAGATTTAATTCCAACGGGAAAAGTATTCCATAAGCTAATCAATCCAAGAAGAAGTGTGCCGGAAGAGGCTTTTAACGTTCATGGCTTTTCAGAAAAATTTTTAAGCAATAAAGAAACATTTGACCAAATTGCAGAAGAGTTTTTGAATTTTATAAGGAATAAAAAATTAATTATACATAATGCAGCTTTCGATCTTGGATTTATAAATGGTGAATTGGGATTAATTAAGAAAGAAAAAATTGATAAGAAATTAGTGATCGACTCCCTTGAAGTTGCAAGGAATAGATTTCCCGGTACATCAAATTCATTAGATGCACTTTGTAAAAGATACAATATAGACTTGTCGCGGAGAACCAAGCATAACGCTTTGTTAGACTGTGAGCTTTTAAGAGAAGTTTATATTAATTTACTCGACGTTAAAGAGCCCAAATTTAATTTATCAAGTCAATCTTCAAAGAAAAATCTTTCAGAAGTTAAAGATTATAATAAAACAATTCTTAAAATCTCAGATTTTGAAATTGATAAACATAAAAAATTTCTAAAATCTGAATTGAAAAAAAATTTTTATTGAACCTTTTTCATTTTATATAATTTTTCAAAATCAACTTTTTCACTTATTTTAATGTCTTTGAAACCCGAATTTTCGAATAAAAAAACAAATATTCTTCTTAATTCAGGATAAATTTTAGATGGTACATCAATTAATATAATATTTTCCATTTCTTCTTTTCCTATTTTTTCATTGATAAATTCAATAACAAC
>MDTB01032396.1_pt1 | contig 11286 bp, 9 predicted proteins | sample 811161 | NCBI WGS metagenome assembly MDTB01 (sample SAMN05326650, study PRJNA326480) | marine metagenome | isolation source: seawater | place: Mediterranean Sea | collected 2009
AAAACTCCCATAGTCTTAAAGTATAATCAGCGTCTTCACACGCATAATCTTTTGCTTCTTTGATATCTACTTCAGAAAATGATATTTCTTTCTTTCCAGCACCGACCATATCTTTGTACTTTTTTTTTTCAAGATTTAAGTACTCACGAGATAAGAAATCTAAACCATGATAATGTGTTCCAGCATTCAGAGTGTAGGACATCAGCATAGTGTCCTCAACGGGATACATGGCTAAAAATCCATTATTTATTAATATCTGATAATCATACTTAATATTATGTCCTATTTTTAAAATGGATTTATTTATTAAAATAGGATTTAGTTTTTCTATCAGCAAGTTTCTATTAAATCTAGCTTTATAATTACTATGTTTTATCGTTATATAGTATGCCTTACCTATACTATTAGAAATACTTATTCCCATTATGTTTGCTATTGAAGCATTTAAAGAGTCGGTTTCAGTATCAATTGCGAAGTATCCTTTTTGAACACACTCTAATATTAGAGCGTCTAATTCCGCCTCTGTCTCAATTAGTTCATATTGTATATTTTTTGAGTTTTTTATCTGGTTTAGCTGAGATCTATCTTTTAGTTGTATCCTTCTCTTGAGGCTATCGAAATTATTTTCCTCTAAAAAAGGAATTAAATTTTTTTCATCAACGGTTTTATTCGATATCTTATCGTAGTCAATATTAACTTCTATATCATCTTTAAGTGTTACTAGTTTTCTAGAAATTTTAATATTTTCTAAATTAGCCTGAATGATTTCTCTTCTTCTATTTTGCGTAATTTTATTATAATTTTTCAAAAGTTTTTCTAAGCTACCAAACTCATTAATTAAAATTGCAGCTGTCTTAACTCCAATTCCAGGAGCCCCTGGAACATTATCTACACTGTCACCTGCAAGGCTTTGTATATCTACTACCTTATCAGGATAAACTCCAAATTTTTCAAAAACTTCATTTTTTTTTATTGTTTTATTTTTAATAGGATCTACCATGCAAACATAGTCATTTACTAACTGCATGAGGTCTTTATCAGATGATATAATATCAACTTTCCATTTTTTTTTCGCAAATATTTTTGCGTATGTGGCAATTAGATCGTCAGCTTCGAATCCTTCTTGTTCTACTCTTGTGATTTTGAAAGCGTCTACGGCATCTCTTATTAATTTAAACTGAGGAACCAGGTCTTCAGGAGGAGAACCTCGATTAGACTTATAACCAGCATAAATAGAATTTCTAAAAGTTTTTCTTGCACTATCAAATATGACTATTATTTTTCCATTTTTATCTTTCTCGATTAATTTAAAGAGCATATTACAGAAACCTAATACAGCTCCTACAGGGACTCCTTTTTTATTAGTAAGTGATGGTAGAGCGTAGTAAGCTCTAAATATGAAACCGGAACCATCTATAAGGGAAATATTCTTAGTCTTTTCCATTTATTATCCTATTTTAATCAGATGAGCGTCAAAAATAATTATATTATAGTTTCATTATACTCCACAGTTTTTATAATCATAGCTATAATAACTGTATATTTTCCCCTTTGGTTGAAAACCAGTTTAGGATTTGATACAAATGAAATAGGATTTTTATTATCTTCTATTGGAATAATTAAATTTTTCTCAAATTTTTTAATTATTAGTAAAATTAAAAATGTTAATTATTTGAAAATAGCTATGTCCACACTAGCTATACTAGTAATACTTTTATTTATTATTATTATTATTTTTCAACCATTATTAAGCAAACCACTTTATATGATTCTAATATCGTTTAGCCTGTTACTTTTCGCTCCTATTTTGCCTATGACAGAAGCAGTTTTTAATATCTCTAAAAATAGATTTTCAGAAAACTATGGTAAAATTAGATTAAGTGGTTCGCTTTCGTTCTTATTTACTGTTTTACTAATAGGCATTTTTATAGAACAATACTCTTTAGACATATATCCCGTATTATTTTTAGCGGCATCATTTATACTGTTAATAAATATTATTTTTATGGAAAATCAAGATAGTTCCATTAATGTATTAAGCTATAAAAATAATATAAAAAGTCTCATTTTACAAAAAGAATATCTAATAGTGCTAACAGTTTGCAGCCTTATACAATCAAGTCATGCCATGTATTATAGTTTTTCAACCATTCTATGGAGTAATATTGGTTTAAGCGTCAACAATATAGGTAAATTATGGGGTATTGCCATTATAGCTGAAATACTTTTATTTTATAAAATAAGCAAACTAAAAGTAAAAAATAATTTTTATCTCTTTTTAAGTCTAAGCGCTTTTTTAAGCAGTATTAGATGGTTAGCTACATACGTTACTAGCGATTTCTATCTTCTAATCTTGATACAATTACTCCATGCCATCAGTTTTGGACTTACTCATTATTTAATGATGTACTACATAAATTCTAAAGTATCAAAAGAACTAAAGTTATTAGCTCAAATAGCCTATCATGGTTTATCAGGAGGAATAATGTTAACTTTCTTTATCTTATGCTTAGCCTTTTACTTTTCTTATTTTAATGATAACAAGGGGTATTTACTAATGGTTATTATTTGTGTATTTAGTTTTATAATATCTTATTTAGCAAGAAAATAAAACATGAAAAACATAGCACTGGAAATAAAAAAATTATATAAATCATATTATTTAATGGATAAGAAAGAAGAAGTAAGAGCATTAACTAATTTTTCATTAAGAGTTAAGAAAGGTTCAATGTTGGCATTATTAGGACCAAATGGTGCTGGTAAGTCAACTTTTATTAATATATTGGCAGGAATAATTAATAAATCCTCGGGAAGTGTAAATATTAATGGTTATGACATTGATGCAAACCAACGTGAATCAAAGCTATCTATCGGAGTCGTTCCTCAAGAACTAGTTATGGACCCCTATTTTACACCACAGGAGACTTTAAATTTTCAATCCGGTTACTATGGATTAAGGAAAAAAGACTATCAAACGAAAAAACTACTAGAAAATTTAAAGTTAGAAGGTAAAGCAAATGCTTATGTTAGATATCTTTCTGGTGGAATGAAGAGAAGATTAATGATTGCTAAAGCTATGGTACATTCTCCACCTATTTTAATTTTAGATGAACCAACAGCAGGCGTAGATGTTAATCTCAGGAAATTGCTATGGGAAAATATTAAAGAATTAAATAATAAGGGAACAACCATACTAATCACTACTCATTATCTTGAAGAGGCCGAGGCACTATGTGATGATGTTGCAATAATTGATAAAGGAAGTATCTTAGTAAATGGCAATATTAAAGAACTTATTAAAAATATAGATAAGAAGACTATGAATATTTTCCTTACAGAGGATATAAAGAGTTTACCTGATATTTTAATAAAAGCAGGCTTCAAATTAAAAGATAGAAGAACCTTAGAAATAGATTATAGACCTAGCAAACTAAATGCTAGTAAATTGATAAGCAAAGTTTTGAAAAGTAGGCTAAATATCAAAGACGTTTCCACAGTTGAAGCAAATTTACAAGATTTATTTAATAAAATAGTAAATTAAATTACTTATGTCTCCAAGTAATCAGAGAGGACATTAAGAAATTCCAAACTGCTCCAACTAACGCTCCTATTATACCAGATAAATACCATTTTCCTGATAAACCATAAATATTTCCCAAATACAATGAGTTTGCTATTCCTACATTTGCTGCTGCTCCAATACCACAAGTCAAATAAAATATTAGCAAGGCTTTTAAAGCATCTAATCCTTTCTTTCTTCTATCTCTATAGGTAAGCATATTGTTAAGACAAAAATTACTAGTCATAGCAATTATTGTAGAAATAGTCTGAGAATAGAAAAAGTCAAAAAAGTTTGAGTATAGAATGTACAAAGACAGTAAATGCACAATAACGCCAGATCCTCCAATAATACAAAACGATATAAATCTAGCTGGTATTATTTTTCCAAAACGGACTTCCCAAAGTAATAATAAATATTCCCATATTACAAAAAAATCTAGTTTTGATTTTCCAAACTGTCTTGTCCTAAAATTAGCATGAATTTCTTTATATCTTATTTTCCCTTTACTAGAAGAAAATATATCCAGTAGAATCTTAAATCCAAGACCTGTCAGCTTAGGTGCAACTTGATCGAAAAAGTCCCTATTTATAATAAAAAATCCGCTCATCGGATCACTTAAATTAACATTAGCAATTTTATTTGCTAAGAAGTTTGCTGATTTAGAAATAGTATTTCTAGTTTTAGATAACCCTTTAGTAGTTCTTTGTTTTAGGAATCTGCTTCCTACTATTATATCAAGTTTATTATTTTCAATAAGCTTAAGCATCTTTGGAATTTTTGTTTCGTCATGTTGTAAGTCAGTATCCATAACTAACAAATAAGTAGAAGAGCTAGATAAGGCTCCTTCAATAACTGCTGAAGATAAACCTCTCCTACCTATTCTTCTTAGACATCTTACACGCTTATTCTTTTTTGCTATTTCCTTCACTAAATGGTAGGTCTTATCTTTAGAGTCATCATCTACAAAAATAATCTCATAGTTTACATTACTTAATACTCTTGATATTGATTTAACAAAGGGAAAAATATTTTCTGCTTCGTTAAAAGTAGGTGCAATTATACTAATTAGCATGGTTTTTTCTATTTGAATATATTTTTGGTAAAATCAATTCCTTAAGGCAATAGGCGAATACGAAGAGAGTCAAAGTCCATGTCAAATAACTATACCTTCCACCTACATGATAAAATAAAATTAATGAGACCATACTAAAAGCTGTATAAGAAAGAAGTTTTATTTTTTCTAAACTTTTTCCCTTAAATATAAAAAACAAACATGACAAGATGGTAATATGATACCAAAATTCATAAAATTTAATTTCATCTCCGACATGACTCACTATCTTATTTAATAATAAATAGTTTGGGTCAAATTTTAGAAAAGAAAATAATAGTTGTATGTATTCAAAAGGTTTTGCTCCTAAATTCCAATCTTTATAAGCGGCTATAGTCAAAGGTATGAATTTTTTAGTAAAGTAATAGTTATGTAAAGGAAGGACTAAAATAGGACTAAATCCAAATATTAAATAAAAGACATTAGAATAGTTTTTAAAAATCATATTTTTATAAAATAAGTAAGTCATGAGAACAAAACAAGCTGGAAGAATATTTGCTCTAAGACCCATAGACAAAGATAATAAAAAACCAATAAAAAAATAAGGAATATTATTTTTTCCGGATTCTTTTAAATTGTTATCAATTAGTTTTAGTATTAGCACTAATCCGCTTAGGAAGCATAGATAAGACAAAGGCTCAGCAAAACCTCTCAGAGTAAGTTTAACATAATAAAAATGGAAAAAGCCAAATGCCTCAAATAATGGAAGAAAAAACCAACATACTATAAAAAAGACAGCCCATTTATTGTTTAATAAATTATTTAGAATTGAAAATATTACTAAAGGTAAAAATGTAAGAATATAGAAAAAGATCCAAGGAGATTCTTCAAATAATATATAATTAATTATCCAAATATATCTATAGAAAGGCATCAAATCATAAGCACTTTCTCCTCCTCTAAATGCATCTTTAAAATTTCCTAAGGATAAATAGTCTGAAATCAGGTGGGCAAAATGTACATATAGTAAACCATCATTTCCTCCTTCAAATAAAACAAACTTATAGATGATACTGGGAGTATAATAAAAAACTAGAACAGAAGAAAAAATAAAGCTAAATAGAAAAAGACCTGATTTTTCTAATCTAATTTTATTAAAACTCAAAAATAAGATGATAAGACAACCAAAAGATTTATATATCGTGATAAAAATTAACTTTAATTTATAACTAATTGGAAGTATTAGCTCTGCTTCTAGTTCAGGAGTTTTTCCAGTTTCAACTAGCCAGATAACTAATTGATCGTCAAATGCTTCTATATAGTCTTTTATAAATATACATTTTTTATCTTTATGTAATATTTCTGATAGGCTATCTTTTTCTATAAAAGCAAGACCTTTCCAACAAAACTTTGATTTATTATCATTATATTCAGGAGGTAAAGTGTATTTAACAAAGAATGGAAGTTTTGTTCTTTCGGGCTGTTGTTTAGAGTAAGCATTATAATTAGCATCATTAAAAGCTCCTAAGGAAAACTCATACCTATTCTTCCAATTAATAGATTTTACTATTTTCGTTTCATTATTTCTAAAGAAAATCTGTTTTACCGATTTATCATACAGATATTTATCTGGCCCTGAAACAGAGTCAGGAAATTCATCCATAAAATCTTTGTTCAACTTATTAAATACTTCTTCTGGAAGATTTTTTCCAAAAACAGATTCTTTATATTTCTCTCCTCCTATAAATACATTACTCCCTAAATTAATAGCAGGAATGAAAATTAAGCTTTTTAGAAAAAAAGATCCAAAACATATGACTAATACGAGTAATAAATTCTTGTTTTTTTTTTGTACTTCTCCAGAATATAAAAGCATAAAAAAACTGGCAAAAATGATTAAAGATAACCAACTAGAATTAAAAAACCCCAGTGTTAAAGTTATGGAAAGAAAACAAAGAACTACACGTAACAATGTATTTGCTGAAAAAGTAAAGCGATCTATCATGATGAATAAAATATCATACCTTAATGAAGTATTTTGGAAAAGTTAATAAATGAAAAATCATAATATTATCCTTAATAAAGATGCTAGGTACGTATTAGACAGATTAGCAAAATTAAAGAAAAATAATAAAATAAATAACCTTTATGAGCTAGATCATTTAGAAAGCAGGAAGGAATTCAAAAAGATAAGAAATTTTTTTAAGCAAAAAAATAGGGAAGAAGTTACTTGGTCAAAGAACATAAGAGTAAAGAATTTTAAAATTAGACATTACAGGAGTATTAAAAAATCTCCAAAAGAAATACTTCCAGTAATGATATTTTTTCATGGAGGAGGATGGGTAGTAGGAGACTTAGATACTCATGACGAAATATGTAGAAGGTTAGTAAATAATTCCAAATTTGATCTAATTTCTGTACACTACAGTTTAGCACCAGAGAACCCATTCCCTAAGGCATTTCTAGATGCTGTAGATACAATAAAATGGCTAGTAAAAAATCATGAACATTTAAATATAGAATTGGAAAAGATATTGTTATGTGGAGATAGTGCAGGAGGAAACTTAGTCGCAGCATTAGGAATATATAATCGAGAATTTCTTAAGAGGAATATTATTTATCAAATTTTAATCTATCCTGTAACTATATTTTCCTCAAATTTTCCATCTAAAATAAAATATGATGGTATTATTTTATCTGCCAAACTTATGAATTGGTTTGAAGAAAAATACTTACCTAGAAAGGATAGAATTAAATACCTTAATGATTGGAGGTTATCACCAGCAAAAGCGGGAAATTTAAAAAACCTACCAAAGACTCTATTAATTCTTGCTGAGTGTGATCCTTTATTTGATGAGGGTAAATATTTTGCAAGTGAATTAAAAAAAAATAATAATGAAGTTGAGTTAATCATATATAAAGGACAAATACATGGATTTATAACTATGGGAGGAATAATTAGTGATGCAAATCATATGATTGATTTGGTAAAAGAAAGAGCAAATTCCTTATTAGATTAGGTTGAGTCCCTCTGCTATGAAACGCACTACTTTATTCATTTCCTCATGCGCTGAGCTTTTAGGAGCACTTACTCCTACCCAGTGACCATACTCTGCTGCTTTTTGAAAATCTGACCTAAATGATAATTGAGGAGATAATTTCCACTGATTGGGCAATACTTCTATAATTTTTTCTCTGGGTAATCGTTTTTGTGGGTGAATTCTTGAGGGAACAATGATACCTTTTGTTTCGCTAGAATCTTTAGAGGCAGATATAACCCTTTCTATTAAGGGAAAAGTCGCTTCCCATTCCAAAGAACTTAATCCTACTGGAATAACTACTCCACTTACTTGACGCAAGAGCTCACTAAAAACTATAATATCAATTGGAGGAAGGTCCGCAATAACTACGTCACAGTCTAAGGCCATGTTAGAAATAGCTGCTCCCCACGTATGTAATGCATGATGTACATTTCCTGTGGAGTTTGGTAATGTCAATTTTCTAAGTTTTAAGCTCTTTATATCAGCATTATCAAGCCATAAAGAACTTGATCCTATGGGATCTGCATCAATTAAAACACATTGCAAATTATGATTTAATGCTAGTCCAACTGCAAGGTTTACAGCCAGTGTTGTTTTTCCAACTCCACCTTTTCTATTTGTTACTGCTAAAATATTACTTTTAGTCATTTTAACCTACATAATTATTATTCAAGAAGATGTTAAAAAAAACTAATGATATTATCAAGAGTAATAAAAGTCTCTTAAATCCTTTTATTATTGTAGGAAAAATAATTTTTAGAATTAATAATAAGAATATGCTTGCTAATAATTTTATAAAAATATTTATCTCCAGTTAGTTACATTAGAAGCCAATTGCCACACCTTCTCTTCTGGGGTCCGAACCCCCATGCCAAAAGTCTTTTTCTTTCCATATTATATTTAAACCACTTGTCATTTTCTTTTTAACTAAATTATGTCCCATATCTATCAATTTCTTTTCTATATTTATTGTATTCATATTTTCCTCAATTTCAGAATTATAATTTCTTGAACATAAGTGAGGCATTTCAAGAACCTCATCAACACTATATTTGTATGTAATTAAGTAAAAAAGAGACTGAGCTACATAGCAAATAATTCTGCTTCCTCCAGGAGAACCCACTACTCCATGTAATTCTTTTTCTTTGAATACTAGGGTGGGAGCCATAGAGGATCTTGGTTTTTTAAAAGCTTGAATAGAGTTAGCTATGATATCATCTTTTTCTTTTTCGCTAAAATAAGAAAAATCAGTAAGCTGATTATTGAGAAAAAACCCTCCTACTATTTTTCCTGAACCAAATGCGAATTCTACGCTACTAGTTAGGGATACTGCATTACCGAATTGATCAACTATGCTTATGTGAGTAGTAGAACTTTTTTCAATGTTAACAGACCTTCTAATGTTTCTATAATCAATATTTTTAAAATTACCTTGTTTTATTTTTAGATTAACTGCTTTCAGGTCTATAGTTTTAGACCTACTTTTTAAATAGGAATCGGATAACATTTCATTTACTGGAACGGGAAAAAAATCTGGATCAGCTATGTAAGCATCTCTATCAGTATAAGCTAATCTAGATGCCTCTAGAAAAACATGCTTAGTGATATGCGAATCAGGGTCTAAATTTTTACCTTTAAAATTTTCTAATATTTTAAGTATTTGTAAAACTCCTAATCCACCAGATGTTGGAGGTGGAAATCCACATATTTTAAAATTTAGATATTCCTTGCATAAAGGTTTTCTTTTTATAGTTTTCCAGGATTGAAGATCTTCAAAAGAAATTACATTTTCCATTTTCTTTACAATTTTATGTGCAATTTTTCCATTATTTACAGAATAAGGGTTTTCAGATAGTAATTTTAGTGTCTTATTAAGTTCTTTGTTAATAATAATTTCTCCTACTTTCTTGGGCTTTGCATAATTAAAATAAATTTCTAGCGCGTTTTTATTTTGTTTAAGGTGGGGAGCCCAATTGAGCATATAGTTTAATCTTTCTGATACTTTGAAGCCATCTGATAGATTAATAGCATCATAAAATAATTCTTTCCAATCCAATATACCGTATTCCTTATGAACGTCTGCTAACATGCTATATAGCCCTGGAACTCCTATAGAATTATTGCTTGATAAAGCTTTTAAAAATGATTTTTTTTTTCCTTTATTATCTGTGAACATATTTTTATTAGCAGTTCTTGGTGCAAACTCTCTTCCATCCCACGCGTATACATTATTAGTCTTATTATCATAATAAAGTAAAAAACCACCGCCACCTATACCAGACGATTGCGGTTCTACTACAGAAAGAACATTTTGTGCTGCAATTGAAGCATCTATAGCATTTCCTCCTTTTTCTAAAACTTTTCTAGCAGCCATTGCAGCTCTTTTATCTGCACAAACAATCATAAAATTCTTAGATAAACTAGATGCAATATATTTTTTTAAAGTTTTACTATCCTCAGGATTAGCTTTATCTATATCTACCGAAAAGCAATGGAACGAGTAAAAAATTTGAAGAATAAATACATATTTGATAAAATTATTTTTTGAAATTATTTTAAACATCGTTTAAGGACTATAACTCGTGACAACATTTATTGCCAGAGATTTAAAAGACTTAAAATCTTTAAGAAAAAAAATAACTAATAAAAAAATAAGCATGGTCCCTACCATGGGTTCTCTCCACGAGGGACACTTAAGTCTAGTAAGGAAAGCCAAAAAAGTAGCTGATATAGTTATAGTAACTATTTTTGTAAACCCTATACAATTCAATAATAAAGAAGACCTTGATAAATATCCAGACTATGAGTCAGAAGATATTAGGAAGTTAAAAGCAATAGGAACTGATATAGTATTTCTTCCTAAATTAGATGATGTATATCCACCAGAATATAGCACATATATTAGATTAGAAAAATATAATGATATTCTATGCGCAGTAAATAGGAAGAATCATTTTGTTGGAGTTGCAACGATCATCACTAAACTTTTTTTTTTATTAAAACCAAATTTTGCCATTTTTGGAGAAAAAGATTTTCAACAACTTATGATTATAAAAAAACTAGTAAAAGACCTTTATATTGATTCGAGAATAATATCTATAATTACAATAAGAGACAAAAATGGACTAGCTTTATCCTCTAGAAATAATTTACTGAACGCTACGGAATATAAAAAAGCAGTATTTATAAATAAACTTTTGAAAAAAGGAAAAAAATATAAATTTGATAAATACAAAAAACTACTATCAGATATAATACAAGATTTTAAATCCATAGGACTTAAAAGGATAGACTATTTAGATATTAGAGATGAAAAAGAACTTAAGAGTTTTGAGGAATTTAAAGAAGCAGATAAAGTTAAATTTCGACTGTTTATTGCTATATATGTTGGTAAAATTAGGTTAATAGATAATATGAGAATTAACTAATCTTTAGTCTGCATATACCCTAACTTCAGTATCCTCTATTTCAGAAAGCGCTAATTCTGTAACTGACAATCTATCTGCAGGCATCCCCATGGAAATCAGTGAACTAACTACCTTACCCGCTTCTTCTCTTGCGTTTGCAGCTCTTTCAGCCTTTTCACTTGCATTTCCCGCTGTGGAACTAACAGCTACTAGTGTAAAAGTAGC
>MDTB01098453.1_pt1 | contig 11286 bp, 9 predicted proteins | sample 811161 | NCBI WGS metagenome assembly MDTB01 (sample SAMN05326650, study PRJNA326480) | marine metagenome | isolation source: seawater | place: Mediterranean Sea | collected 2009
CCAAAAAGTTTGAAATAATATTTTGTCTTTTACAAATTTCATCAATATTTAATAATGGAGAGTCTATCCATCTTCTTAAACATCTTGCTCCCATGCAGGTAAAAGTTTTATCTATACTCCAAAGAAGTGAACCGGCATAATTATTTTCTCGTTGCGTGCTCTTTATTTCTAAATTTTTTTGAGTTTGATAATCAATAATTAAATTATTTTTTTGAAATTGTATTTGTGGAAAATCTAAAGAAATTTTTAAAGAGGAATCATTCTCTATATTGGAAGGATTAATTTTTTCTAAATAATTTAGTAAGCCACCAAGTGCTTTAGTCGCATTATTTAAATCCTTTAATCCTAAACCCTCCAAACTCAGAATTTTAAAATAATTTTTTATAGTTGAACTTGCTTCATTAATGCTAAAAAAAGTTTCTTTGGTGACTGTATATGTTATTTTTTGATTTTGTTCTTCTAATAAACTTTTCTCGTAATTGCTTCCTATTATGATTTCAGATGTTTCTAATTTAATAATTTCATCGAATAGTTTTGAGAGTGATTTACCCTCCATAGTTAATAATTCTCCCGTACTTACATCAGCTCGTGAAATTCCCCATTCATATAAATCTTCATTAATATTTTCTGATAAGTGAATTGCTGTTATCCAATTATTTTTTTTAGCAACTAACATTCCTTCTTCAATGACAGTTCCTGGGGTAATTATTCTTGTTACTCCCCTCTTAATTGGTATGCCATAATTACCCGAACTTTTTTCTAACTGGTCACATATCACTACTGAATGGTTTTTCTTGATTAATTCTGCGCAGTATCTCTCCATTGCATGATGAGGTACTCCTGCCATAGGGATCTTACCAATTTCTTTCCCGGCATCTTTACTAGTTAAAGTTATTTCTAATAAGTTAGATATGAATACGGCGTCTTCAAAAAAACATTCAAAAAAATCTCCTAATCTATATAACAACAACCTATTAATATTTTCTTCTTTTAATTGAACATAATGTTTGAGGACTGGTGTTAATTTTTGTTTTTCTACTGTTTTATAACTGTAGGATTTTTCATTAATACAATCATTCTTTCTTTTGTTAATCGAATCATTTTTATATTTATTGATTAAATTAGTGGAATTCTTTCTTTGTCTTGGTCTTTTCTGCGATTCTTTTTTCAATTCTGCAGCGGTTAAATCTTCAGAAATTTGAGGTGAAATGTTTGAATCTTTAAGGTCATTATTAATTGCAAATAAGTTTTTCTGAATTATCGTATCTTCTTGCATTTTTTTATTATTTATAAATAGATAATAGGGACTAATTTTAGTTTTGCATTTTAAGATTGGCTAAAAGTATGTAAATTTTCTCCAAAAAATTTCATTTTCATGAGATCATAGTAACTATAATTATTTAAAAGTAAGTTTGAATCATGCAGGCTGTTAATTTTTTCTTTGTAAATGCTCTTTTATTCGCTTCTCTAATAGCGGTAGTTGGAGTTCCAGTTCTATATGTAACTCAACCTTCTAGTGAAGAAGGGCAGAAAGAGAGTAGAAGGAAAATATATTCTATTGCTGCAGTTTGGGTGGTTTTAGTTTTTGCTACAGGGATAGTTTCATCTTTAATTTGAACTTAATACCTTTTCATGAGAGTGTAGTTATATAACGAAGAAATTTTAATGACTATCTTTGAGGGATCTTTTACAAATGCTTCTACTTTAAAAGTAGCCATTGTTGTCGCAAGATTTAATGATTTGATTACTAATAAGATATTATCTGGTTGCCTTGATTGTTTGAAAAGACATGGTTTAGATACTTCAGAAACAAGTAAAGATCTTGATATTGTTTGGGTGCCAGGATCATTTGAACTGCCAATAGCAACTAAAACTCTCTTGAAAAAATCAAAATACGATGTTGTTATTGCTCTTGGCGCAGTTATTCGAGGAGAAACCTCGCATTATGATGTTGTTATTTCTGAGGCTAGTAAGGGAATTTCACAAGTTTCATATGATAATAATGTTCCAATTATTTTTGGTGTATTAACTACCGATACTATGCAACAGGCTTTAGAACGTGCTGGTATAAAAAATAATCTTGGTTGGAATTATGCTTTACAAGCTATTGAGATGGGTTCTTTAATCAAAAATTTAAATTAGTTTCAAGAAAAGTAAGATTATGTTCATTTCATTCCTTTTTTAAGATAAAATGATAAAGCTATGCGGATGTAGCTCAGTGGTAGAGCATCTCCTTGCCAAGGAGAATGTCGAGAGTTCGAATCTCTTCATCCGCTTTCATTTTGCATTATTTACAAATATTTAAAAGTTCCTTTGGTTTTTTGTTCTATAGAATTATTTATTAATTCACTAATAAAGTTGATCATTAAAATATACCCTTTTTGGTTGAAATGAAATTTACAGTCATCTCCTCCATCATTTATCCCATTATAAATAAAACATTTGTTTCTCAAAACAACTGGATAATTCTTTGTTAAGTAATTTCCAAATGAATGATGATTTAAATTAATACTTTTCAAGTATTCTGTTAAAGGAAAATTATTTTGGTTTGATTTAAAGAATTTATTGAAGTCATATGCAAGTGGTAAATCTAAGGAAATAGGTTTTAAGCCATTTTTAATACTTGTATGATGAAATTCTCTTAATATTTTTTTAGTTACTAAGTAATGAATCGAATCTTCTTTGTAAAAAGGATACCATTTTTCTTCTCCATAAAATCTTGGTAAAAGATGCCAAGAAAAAATAATTTTAAAAAAATTTACAGTATAGGGAAATTTGATTTCAGATGGGGATCCCTTAACATCATTTACAATAAATAGAGAGTTCTCTTCCTTTACTGTTCTAGCAGTAAATCCTTTTTGATTAATTTCTGATAACTCTATATTGTTTAAATCTTTAGGTATAGAAATCAATGTTAATTGTCCATTATCATTTAACTTAAATTTAGGCTTAAGCATTGTTGAGGTTTTTGACGAAATTGGATAGAGCAATCTATGATTTCTTGTTGAGTTGCGTAATATATTTTCTGTTAAGTGACTTAAAATTATGAAATCACCTGGAAGTAGATTCTTCTTTGCAATTTGATCTTTGAATTTTAAATAGGCCTGATCAGATCCATAACCACCAACTCCATAATTAAATATCTTACAACCTGTTTTTTTACTAATAATATTTTCTGGAGATATAAATTCATTTTTATATTTGAATAATTTGTATGGTATAAATGCCATAAATGAATCTCCAAACAAATGGACTCTACAATTATTAGTTACGTCGATAGTTGACTCCTTTAAATTTTCACTCCCCCAGCCTAATGGGTCTGATAAATTATTTTTTGAAGAATCTAGAGTAAAATTATAATTTTTAGGGTTAAATACTACGTTTGGTAATCTTTTAGATAGAAAAATTAACGTGATGAAACTTATCATTTCTAACCAGAATATAACTAATAAAAAATAAGAAATTCTTTTAAACATTTTTTGAGAAAAGTGATTTTATGAAAATAATCGCTTTTCTAATTAGTCTAACTTCTAAAATTTTTTCAGAAAAGTTTGTTCTGAAATTAGAAATTGATTTTTACTGGTGAAACAAATTACTTAAATCTTTTGTTGATTTTATAGAGGGTATAAAGTTGGAGGTAATTGCTATTAACAATACTAATGTTATTAATGCTGTCTCATAACCTATTCAAGTTATTGACTATTTCCCTTTAGTTAGTAATTAAATAATTTTCAATATCAATACTAAAGCTGATTAGATTGATATAGCTTAGAAAAACTTAAAAATTTTAAATATCAGGATCCGCCTTGATATTTCCACTATGTTGGTTACATTTCGTAATTATAATTGTAAGAACCGTTGCTATCACTTATATTTTAAGATAAAGTATAGATTCTTGCTAAGAACAACAACTTTAGTACGAATCTCTGCTTCCGCTTCCCTAAATACACTTTAATAGGAAGGTTTTCTTTATGCCTATCGATGATCTGAAAAAAGAGAAAAATTTGAAACTTTAATGCTATTTAATAGTTTTTCTTATTTATTTTTTTTATTAGTAGTTTATTTTATATATTTTTATTTTAATAATTTTACTAAGAGCAAATTTGCCAAGATTTTCTTAATTGGGGCATCATTATTTTTTTATAGTTGGTGGAATCCAAAATATTTACCATTAATCCTTATTTCAATTACTTTTAATTATTTAATAGGAAGAAAGATAGTTCCAGATTGTTTCATAAGTAAAAGTAATAGGAAAATAATCTTAATAATCGGCATTTCGTTAAACCTTTTAATCCTTTTATATTTTAAATATTTAGATTTTTTTATCTTAAATATAAATTTTTTATCTGGAAGTCAATTGCAAATATACAAAATAGCATTACCACTCGCAATATCTTTTTTTACTTTTCAGCAGATTGCTTTTTTGATTGATTGTTTCTTAGGAAAATCTAAAGAATATGATTTTTTGAATTATGTGCTTTTTATTTCTTTTTTCCCCCAATTAATTGCAGGCCCAATAGTACACCATAAACAAATCATGCCTCAATTTAAGAATACTAAAAAAAATAATATTAAATATAAAAATATAGCAACTGGAATTTTTATATTTTCAATTGGCTTATTTAAAAAAGTAGTTATTGCCGATTCTTTATCACCTATAGTAAAAAGTGGCTTTGATGTTGCAAGCAATTTATCTTTTGTTGAATCATGGTTAACTTCATTTGCATATACATTTCAGCTATATTTTGATTTTAGTGGTTATGCAGATATGGCTATCGGCTCTGCCTTAATTTTAAATATAAAACTTCCAATTAATTTCAATTCTCCGTATAAATCAAATAATTTGCAGGATTTTTGGCGTAGTTGGCATATGACATTAGGTAGATTTTTGAAAGATTATATTTATATCCCACTTGGAGGTAATAAATCTTCAAACATAAGGACTTCCATCAACCTTTTAATTACTTTTTTATTGGGAGGGTTTTGGCATGGTGCAGGTTGGACTTTTATTTTCTGGGGCTTACTCCATGGTCTAGGATTAATAATTTACGGATTTTGGAGAAAAGCTAATTTGTATTTACCAAAATTTATAGGATGGTTTATCACATTTAATTTTATTAATATTACATGGGTTTTTTTTAGAGCTAATCAATGGAATGATGCAATTAAAATAATTCGTGGTATGACTGGTATTAATGGATTTTGCTTCCCAAGAATATTTGAAAGGTTTGTACCATTTCTTGTAAAAGAAAATATAGAATTTGGAGACTTATTTAAAAATATTGAGGTTTCTAATCAACTGAATTTTATTGGATTAATTATTATCTGCTTTGTTTTAACATTCTTTTTTCAAAATACTAATCAGATGGTTTCCTCTCTTAAACCAAATTGGTTTTATTTATTCTTTACATTAACTATTTCTTTAATATCAATTTCATTTTTAGGTTTACAAGGATCTGATAGTGAGTTTCTTTATTTTAATTTTTAAAAAGAATTTGATTATGACATTTAAATGGTTCTTGAAATTCTATTTTTCTTTATTATTTAGTTTGTTTTGTACTTATATTTACTTTGCGATCAATCAAAAGAATATATATATGAATCGTGAATTTCCTATGTGGCAGTATGTTAAAGCTGTTATGAAAGGGGATTCTAGTGATTATAATCTTATTATTTTGGGAGATTCAAGATCTAAAGCAGGACTTAAACCGGATCATATAGATGATGAATTTTTTAAATCAGTTAACCTAAGCGTAGGTGGAGGAACTCCTATTGAAGGTTTTTATATATTAAAAAATTACATTAGTAAGAATATAATTCCAAAATATTTAGTTATTTCATTTTCTCCAAATCATTTAAGTCATATTGATTCTTTTTGGGATAGGACAGTGAAATTTAATTTTCTTAGTTATAAAAATCTTAATGAGGTTGTAGATTTCTCAAGAAAAAATGAAGGTTGTTATGGTCTTATTGGATGTGAAAAAAAAATTTATAAATATTTTCTGTATCCTCAAAAATACTTTAAGGAAGTATATTTTGGACTTAGCAAAAGAAATTGGTTGATCAATCAAGAGACGTTTGATTATGCTGTTTCAACACGAGGACACGCAATTTTTGGTACTAGTAAATTCTCAGATGGAAAAAATGTTGAGTCAAATATAAATTATAAATTTGAACCAACTTTCACCATTAATCATTATTTTATAGAGACTATAAAGCTTGCAAAAGAAAATAATATGCAGATTTTCTACTATACGATGCCTTTCAATAAAAGTTCTTTTCAAAAGACTTCAAATTTAAATAAATTACTTTATGACAATTATTTATCTAGCATTTGCCTCAAATATCAAATCAAATGCTTAAATAAATTATATTTTTTACCAAATACTGCCTTTGGAGATCCTCATCATCTTTATAACGGAACAAAACAAGTAAGTTTTGATCTAAGAAATAGACTTTTGAGTAATCTTGAAAAAGATTTTTAAATTAATTTGATGATTTTTATGTAATTAACTTTTTTAAAAGAACATTTTTTTAATTACGAAAAGGTATGTAACGTTCTTAACTGTTTCAGTTACATTTTGTAATTTTAATTGTAAGAACCATTGCTATCACTTATATTTAAGAAAAAGTTTGGCTCCTTGCAAAGGAGAATGTCGAGAGTTCGAATCTTTTTTTCCGCTTTCCCAAAATCATGTTATTGAAAGGTAATATATGTCTACTGTAATAGTTGCGGGAGGGGCAGGTTATATAGGCTCTCATACTATAAGAGAACTGCAGAATGGAGGGTTTGAACCCGTTGTATTAGACAATTTAGTTTATGGACATAGAAAAATTGTTGAAGATGTTTTAGGAGTTCCTTTAGTTATTGGTCAAGTTGGTGACAAGCAACTTTTAGAAAAGCTTCTTTCAGGTGAACATCCTGCAACTAGAGGTAAAGATATAAAAGGCATTATGCATTTTGCTGCTTACGCGTATGTTGGTGAATCTGTTATTGATCCTGCTAAATACTATAAAAATAACTTAGGAGAGACAATCATGCTTCTTGAGGCTTTGTTAGAAGATTCCAAAAAAAGAAATTCTAAACCCATTCCTTTTGTTTTCAGTTCCACTTGTGCGACATATGGCTTACCTTTAGAAACCGAAATTCCAATAATTGAAACTACTCTTCAAAATCCGATTAACCCTTATGGCAGAAGTAAATTAATGATAGAGAAAATCTTAATTGATTATCATAAAGCTTATAATCTTCCTGTATCTATACTTCGTTATTTTAATGCTGCAGGAGCAGATATTAAAGGAGATATTGGTGAAGATCATAATCCAGAAACACACTTGATTCCTTTAGTACTTGAGGCTCTTTTTAATAAAGATGGTTTTTTAAAGGTTAATGGGATTGATTATCCAACATTTGATGGGACATGTATAAGGGACTATGTACATGTAAGTGATTTAGCAAAAGCTCATGTTTTAGCTTTGAATAAAATTATTAATGACAAAAGCCTATCAATTTATAATCTTGGAAGCGGTAAAGGATATTCAATAATGGAAGTTATAGAAGCTGCAAAAAGAGTCACAGGGAATGAAATTAAAATATTAAAATCCAAAAGAAGACAAGGCGATCCTCCAGTACTTATTTCTTCACCTGAAAAAGCGAAGAGGGAATTATTATGGGAACCAGAATACTCAGATCTAGAAAGTATAATAAGTACTGCTTGGAATTGGTATATTTTTAAGGAAAAATGAACTCCAAAAAAATGTACCTTATAATCCCGTTCTAAAAAGTCAATAGACTATATTTTTTACTCAATATACTCATTATTTATGTTCTAATCTCCGAATGGTTTAAATACTTAAGAAGGTAATCCATAAATCTCTAAAATTTATAGTAGTCCGACTAACTAGGCCATTATAAAGTTAGAATTTATTAAAGCTATAATAAACATGATTTTTGGCTTATTAAATTTGTTGAATCTTTTATAATTGGAAGATTTAATTTGATAAAGGTTGATGAATTCATTCATCATGATAATTTTCTAAAAATGAATTCGCTAGAAAATTGTATTAATGGTCTTTAACTTTGAGATATCAATTTATTATGAGTTCTATTTTGAATAATATAAAACCACAATCTGGCCTTTAGCCAGTTATAAAAATATTGCTTTGTTTAGAGAGGAAATGATTTTTTCAATTAAGATAGTTGATCTGTTGATATCTAGATAACAAGGTTTACGAAGTCTTAATAACCCAAGTCTTAGTTATGGGTCTTTATTAGATACCATTAGACAATATAAATGAATATCGCAGAACCGAAAATTTAGTCTTTATAAATATATCTTTGAAATAAAGATTAATTCTTAGTGTATTAAATATTGCCTGTTTTAATTCTTTTTTACTTAAAAGTTTTATTTCCAATAACAAGCATTATCAATCTGTACTGCTGTTTTTGGTAATTCGTCTATTGATGGATAAACCCAAAAGTTGTTAAAAAGCTTATAGAAAGATGGATTTTCAGCCCATCTTTTTCCCTTAATGCCGAAAAGTAATTGTGTGGCACCACCTAGGTGAATTGCTTGTTTCCCATAACTTTTAAGTTTTGCTGCTAAAGGGAGGCCATATGAACCGCAACCTATAATTGCAATATCAAATTCAAAACTTATGGCTTCGATAAACATAGATTCGAGCTTTTCAAACCAATCCTTATGCTTAACTTGTGCACCTTTATTAGTAAAAGTAGTTTTCATAAGTCTTAAATCAAATTCAGGTAAAACATCTTTATTTAAGAAAATTTTTTCTCTATTGAGTTCGTATTGCTTCTTAATTGTTTCAGTAAATGGATGTATGACAAGCACTTTTTTATTCTTTAAATTTTTTGACCAAGGATTTTTACAGAAATATGGTTCAAGAAATTCTAATTTGCAGAATTCGATATTTTTCATAAATTGAATATAGTTACTTTCTCCATCCAGCCAAGAACCAAGAATGTCAATTTCAGGCATTGTTTTTATCATGATTTCTCGAAATTTTTCTAAAGAATATTTATTAACGGGATAAAATCCTGCTTTTGTATGAATTTCGTAAAGTAAACATTTCTTTGAAAACGGGTATATGTTAAGCCTCGACCATTCGAAAATTTTTTCAATAGTATTCATTTTACTATATCTTTCAAATCTAATAAGTACATCTAGCTCTGTCCAGCCAAATCTACCAACTAAAAAAGGCTTTTCGTTCAAAATCATTTCGCCAATTTTTTTGTTAGTTTCTTCTTTTGATAATTCTGAATTGGAAATATCAATTAATTTTTTTTGTGAAGAAAAATCAAATAAACTTTTTCTTACAAAGAAGCTCAAAAAAGATTTAAGTATCTTGCGAACTAATTTTGATATTAAAACCATAAAAATTAGTGTATATTTTATTATTTTAATTTAAAGAAAGAATTATTAAAAAATTAATTAAATTAAATTGAAGAATAAATTACAATTTAGATTTTATTTTACTTCATGATCCATGTTAATAGTGACTTTTTTAAGTTTGCAAAAAATTTAAGAAGGTTTATAAAAACTAGTTAAAATCAAGACCAATTTTTTGAATAAAAGTATTATGATAATCGAAAATTAAAAAAGTCTTAGCCAAAGAGCCGCCAGCAATAACAAAACGATTAGAATGAAAATCTGATAATGTTCTAGATAAGTGGAAGAACTTTTTAAGATTAAGGTTCAAGAAGACTCTGTCAAATTTGGGCAAACGAAAAAGTATAATTTCACTTTGTTATTTAAATAGGTTATTATTGGGATTTTGATAATGATCGATATAAGAAATCAAATTTTCTATTTATAGTCAGTTCATTATTTATATATGTAAAATTGAATTAATTTTTTCTTAAATATGCCAAAAACTATTTCCAAAGAGGATTTAAAAGAGTTATTCACTAAGCCTTATGGTAAAGATGCTCCTTCTAAACAACAATGGGCAGAATTTTACAATCAAGATGTTTCCTTCATTGATCCTACTCAAGAAACAAAAGGATTAGACTCTTATGTTGCGGCCCAAGAAAAGTTAGTCAAAAGATGTGATGATGTTTTTTTAGAAACTCATGCAATTTCAATAAATGAAGATTGTGGATTCGTAGAATGGACAATGGGTCTAAAAATAATGGGTAAAGAATTTATTTATCCAGGCACAACACGTTTGATATTTTCAAAAAATGGATTAATTAAAGAGCATAGAGATTATTTTGATTTTTGTGGTCCTACATTTGGGCCTGTGCCTATTTTAGGTCCGTTTATACGCTGGCTTTATTCAAGATTTATATCTTAGGCTCTAATAATCTGAAATAGATTTTTTAAATATTAAAAAATTTTTTTAAAGAAAATATATACCAAATTGTTTGATTTTTTCTTTCAGGATTAATATCAACGTGTATAAATTTCATATTATATTATTGACTTTACTCAAATTTCAAAAAGTAATCTTTGCCTTCTTTTTCTTTGTATTGAATAGGACTTTTATCATTACTTATTTTTAGGTGTTTCAAATTTCATTAATTATTATTTGTATGATTAAATCTATTTAATAATTTTTGGGATTTTAGTTTTTCTGGAACATCTGTAGGAGACTTATCTAATTATTTAGGCTCGAAAATATTTTTTGTCAAACAATAAATTTATATTTCCCTAACTAAAAGACTTTGAGAAGAAACTTCTTTAAAATCAATTTGAGAATAGAACAATTTTTTGCTTGTAGTCATTAAATAAATTTTCTTTGTATGTTTAATTTGTTTTGATTCTAGAATATTCTTTATAATCATTTTTCCATAACCTTTCCCTTGATGATTTTGATCAATTACGACATCCCATAAAACACCTCTATAGATTCCATCTGATAAGGCTCTTCCAAAGCCAACTGGATAATTATGGGACCAGATACTAATAATAACATCGCTATTAGCAAGACATTTTCTGAGGTCGTTAATTGTCCTATCCTTAGCCCAAAATGCATTACGATTTAAAAATTGCTGAAGTTTAAATAATCCTCTAGTTGGTTTGAAATTAGGACCTAATCCAAAGGATCTCAATCCAAGAGCGCCTTTTGAATGTTTAACTAAAAATACTTGTTTCATTAGTTTGAAATTATAGAATGTTGAGAAAAAGTTAATAGCTTATTAGGTCATTTTGACTTAAACACATTAATCGATAACTTTTAAATAAATAAAGAGATATAAGTTTACTCATTTAGTTGTAACGCACTAATTTATAATGTTTGTAATAGGATTAATTTTTTAGAGGA
>MDTB01032422.1_pt1 | contig 11285 bp, 11 predicted proteins | sample 811161 | NCBI WGS metagenome assembly MDTB01 (sample SAMN05326650, study PRJNA326480) | marine metagenome | isolation source: seawater | place: Mediterranean Sea | collected 2009
TAGTTTTTGGTTCAAACTCAATTTTAAGATCTTACGCAGAGGTTTATGCTAAAGATGATAATAAGGAAAAATTCATAGAAGATTTTGTTAAAATTTGGACAAAAATTATGAATGCGGATAGACAGAATAATTTAAAATTAAACTAGAATGACAGAATTTACAGCAGGTATTTTTCAAGCCTCCAAAAAAATCTATAATAACAACAAGGGTTCAATCACTAGAACTATAATATATACAATTGGTCACTTTCTAATTGCAATAATAGTTTTAAAGTCAGTAGCCGATGTATCATTAGAAGAAGCTATGACCGATGCCATAGTTGAGCCTTTAGCGAATGCAATATGGTATTTCGTATTAGATAAATTTTGGGCCTCTAAAATAAAAAGCAGATAATTTTATAGTCTACCTTTCAATTTTTCTTTCTTAATCCACCCTTTATATTTTCCAGTTTTAATTTTGCACCAATCTTCTTTACATTTAATTACAAAACAAAGCCTGCCTTTACTTAAATTTACTAAAGGCTTTGAATATTTAGAAGGCCTTTTAAAAACAATTGATTTTTCAAAATTATTAATAGCTGCCTTTTTTTTTGATAACTGTGAGATATGTATCCAGCCAGAATTGTTTTCGTGATCAATTATTTTTCTAAAATTATATGAAGTGTCAACTATAAGAACTGGGAGAAATTTTTTTTTATATGTTAGTTTAATCGGGTGTTCTAGCGACGGACCTTGTCTAAGGTTAACTTTATCATTTCGTAATGTTAAATAATATTCAGTTTGTGCATATAAAAAATTTGTAAAAAAAACAAATATTAAAAACAATAATGATTTAGCCATGAAAATGATTATTTTTACAGTTAGGGTTTTTTAATAATTTAACTTTTCTAAAGTTTGTATTAAGAGCATTAAATATCATTATATTTTCATTTTTATTGTTTTTAATATTTAAAATAGATTTTATAACTTCATTCGCTTGTAATGATCCAGCAATCCCAGCAAGAGTTGTCATTATTCCACTAGACTCGCAATTTATTTCTTCATCGGGAGCTTCTGGCATGAAACATCTAAAACATGGTGTTTTTTTTCTAAAGTCAAATACAAATAATTGGCCATCAAATTTATTTATTGCCGAAGAGATCAATACTTTTTTATTTTTCATACAATGATCATTTATTAAAAATCTTGATGCAAAATTATCTGTACCATCACAGATAATTTCAAAGTCTTTAGTAATTTTTTCAATATTATTTAAATTTATTCTTTGATTAAATATTTTAACTTTTATTCTTTCATTTATTTTTTTTACAATTCTTTTAGATACTGTGGTTTTGTATTCTCCAATATCTTTTTTAGTAAAAAGTATTTGTCGACTGAGATTTGAAAGTTCAATTTTATCGTTATCGGCAATGCCTAAATTTCCTACCCCAGAATAAGCCAAATATAGTATTAATGGACATCCAAGACCACCAGCCCCAATTACTAATACTTTTGATTTGAAAATTTTCTTTTGGCCCGAAACGCCAATTTTTTTAAGTATCAATTGTCGATAGTATTTTTCGTATTCCTCACTTTTAATTGAGTTTTTTTTCATTTAACAAAAATGTATCTACAATTTTTTTTGCAATAAGAGATGCAACAAATTTTTTTGAGTTCTTAAGAATTTTTTCTGTTTTACCATTTTTATCTATAATTGTAACTTCGTTTAGATCAGTATTAAATCCTGTTTCTTTTTTTGAAACATCGTTAGCAATTATTATATCGCAAAATTTTTCTTGCATTTTTTTAAAAGAGTTTTTAATTAAATCTTCAGTTTCTGCTGAAAATCCAACTAGAAGTTTAGGTTTATATCTATTGTTCTTTCCAAGATAACTTAATATATCATCATTTTTTTCGATTTTTATTTCCTCTATTTTAAAATTTTTTTTAATTTTATTTTTTTTTGTTGATAACGGTTTAAAATCAGAAACTGCGGCAGCACATACGGCAATGTGTGTAGGTAATTTTTTTTTAACAGCCTCAAGCATTTCTTTTCCAGATATAACCTTTTTAACACTTATATCGTTGCTATAAGTTATTTTTGTGGGACCAGAAATTAAAGTAGTTTTAATACCTAATCTTGATAACTCTAGGGCTATTTCATAACCTTGCTTTCCACTAGATTCATTAGAAATAAATCTTACTGGATCAATATATTCTTTTGTAGGACCAGTCGTAACAATTGCATTAATTTTTTTCTTTCTTAAAAAATCTTTATTTTTAAAAAATTTTTCTAAGTAAGATAATATTTGTCTTGGACTAGACATTTTGCCTTTTCCGTATTCACCACATGCCATCTCACCGTCTTCAGGACCAATAAATTTATATCCATAGCTTATAAGAGTACCTAGGTTTCTTTGTGTGGCTTTGTGAAGCCACATTCTAACATTCATAGCTGGGGCTAGAAAAATTTCCTTGTTTGATGCTAAAATAATAGTTGAAGCAAGGTCGTCCGCACTGCCTTTGCTAAGTTTTGACATAAAATTTGCTGTAGCAGGTATAGTTAAAATAATATCAGCCCATCTTGATAAAGAAATATGATCAATTTTCCCCTTATTTTTTTCATCAAACATTTCTTCAAAAACTCGATTTTTAGATAAAGAGGAAACAGACAGTGAGGTTACAAATTTTTTTCCACTTTTAGTTAAAACAACTTTTACAGAAGATCCTTTTCTTTGAAGCAATCTTATTAAATCTAAGGATTTATAGGCAGAAATTCCTCCACCTATTATAAGTAAGATTTTTTTATTTTTTAAACTCATATATAATTAAAATACTATAAAAGCACCTATTACAACACCTAAAAAAATTATAATCATATTGTTTCTTAAATTTTTTAGTTTTAATTCTTCAACCTCAAAATTTTTATGTTTCATTGTATTTATATTTAATTTACCCTCAGCTATCATTTGTAAAGCGGCGTTTGCATTATCCATAACATTTGGTAAATCTGGAATTTTCTCTAAAAGTTCTTTAGATATTTCTAAAGTTTTGTTAATAGTTGATTCTGGGCCTTTCATACTTTTAATCCAATCTTCCAAAACAGGGCGAGATACTTCCCAGATATTAGTATCAGGGTCTAATTTTCTGGACACACCCTCAACTACTACCATTGTTTTTTGAAGCAATAATAATTGAGTCTGTGTCTGCATATTGAATTTTTCTGTTATCTCAAATAATTGACCTAGCAAATTACCACCTGAAATATTTTTAATTGATTGACCAAAAATTGGTTCACCAATAGATCTTAAAGCCTGTGCAAAATCTTCTTTTGATGTCTTAGCAGGAACAAGACCTGCTAAAAAATGCATCTCAGCAACTTTTGTATAATCTCTCTCAATAAAACCATATAAAATTTCAGCTAAATATTTTTTATTATTTTTATCTAATCTACCCATTATACCAAAATCTATCGGTATTATATTTCCTTCTTTGTCGACAAATAAATTTCCTTGGTGCATATCAGCGTGAAAAAAACCATCTCTAACTGATTGTTTAAGAAATGACTGAATTAAATTTTCAGAAAGATTTTTAAGATTAATATTAAAACTTTTAAGTTTATCTATATCTCTTATAGATACACCATCAACTTTATCTAATGTTAATATTTTTTTTGATGTATAATTCCAGTAAATTTTTGGAACATGAACTCCGTTATCATTAAGAGTATTCTCTCTTAACTCACTAGCTGCTGCAGCTTCAAACCTTAGATCCATTTCCATATTGGTTATTTGCTTTAAAAGAATAATCACTTCAACTAACTTTAATCTTTTGGTTTTTTTAAAAATATTTTCGATTAAATAGGCAGCAAACATTAATGCGTCTAATTCTTCGTTTACTTTATTATAAATATTTGGTCTTAAAATTTTTATAGCAAGCTCTTTGTCTTCTCCATCTATTTTTATTTTTGCAAAATGTACTTGAGCTATAGACGCGGCAGCAATTGGATCACTTAATGATAAAATATCCTCATAGTATCTATTACCTATTTCATTCTTAATAATAGATTTCGCCTCAAAAGTGCTAAAAGCGGGAAGTTTATCTTGAAGTTTTTCAAGATTTTTAGCAGTTTCATCTCCAATAATATCTGGTCTTGTAGCTAAGAATTGTCCAAGCTTAATAAACGTTGTGCCCATATCTTCTAAAGATTGACATAGTCTCTCACCAGATGATTTTTCCGAATTTTCCATTTTTTGTGAATAACCAAATGAAAAAATATAAAAAATATATTTTAAACTTTTAGGAATTGGTCTAATTTCATCTAAAATGTCAATTGCACCAGAGGTAGATAATTTTCTTAAAATTTTTAATAAATTATAAATCTTTTTAAACATTACTATATTTTCCATCCTGAATGTATTGCTACAATTCCACCAGATAAGTTTCTATACTCAACATTGGTAAAACCATTTTTTTCGAAAATATTTTTAAGTTCCTCTTGATTATGAAATTCTTCTATGGTTTTCGTTAAGTATTCGTAAGGTTCAGAACTTCCAACTATATATTTTCCAATTATTGGTATTGATTTAGAATACAATTTATAAAACTTATTTAATAATTCGTTATCAATTTTTGAAAATTCAAGACAAATAATTCTTCCCCCAACTTTTAAGACTCTATTAGCTTCTTTGATAGCAGAATTAATATTTGAAAAATTTCTTATTCCGAAACTTACTGAATAAATATCAAATGTATCATTTTTAAAAGGTAACTCCTCAGCGAAAGAACAGTGCCAATTAATGTTCTTTAGCTTTTGAAGCTTTATTTTTCCCTCGTTCATCATTAGTTTATTTGGCTCTACACAAGCAACCGAACCTTGATGGTTTATTCTTTCCATAAAGCTTTTAGCTACGTCTCCAGTCCCAGATGCAATATCAATCAAGCGGTCGCCATTTTTAGGATTCATCCAATCGATCAATCTTTTTTTCCACAATCGATGAATACCAAGTGACATTATGTCATTCATAATGTCATATTTATTAAACACTTCGTTAAAAACTTTGGTTGCTTTTTTTATTTTAGATTGGTTAATATTTGTCATTTAGAAATAGTTATATGCCAGAATTGCCTGAAGTTGAAGTTGTTAGAAGATCACTATCAAATTTTATTACAGGCCTTAAAATAAAAAAAGTTCGTATTTTCAACAATAATTTAAGGTATAGATTAAGCAAAAATTTCCAAAAAAACATTGAAAAACAAAAAATCACATCTATATCAAGAAGAGCTAAGTTTTTACTAATTAAACTTGAAAATAAAAAAATTATTTTAATTCATCTAGGTATGACAGGTAAAATCTTTATTCAAAATTTAACAAAGAAATCTACTTTAATAACCAGCTTTTATTTTGACGAAAAATTTAAAAAAAAACACAATCATTTAATTTTCTATTTAAATAATTCTATAGGATTTATATATAATGACGTAAGAAGATTTGGATTTATAAAGATTATAAAAATGAGTCAAATAAAGTCAAACGAACATTTATCTAAACTTGGACCAGAGCCATTAAATAGTGCATTTAACAATAAATACTTAATTTCAATATTAAAAAAAACAAAAAAAAATATAAAAAATTTTATGATGGATCAAAAATATATTGCTGGTTTAGGAAATATTTATGTAAACGAGATTCTTTTTTCAAGTTCAATTGATCCTAGAAAAAATGCCAATAAACTTTCTAAACAGGAAGTTGCAAAAATAGTTTCAAATACAAAAAAAATATTAATCAAGTCAATACAACTTGGAGGTTCTTCAATCAGAGATTTTAATAGTGTTTCAGGCCAAAAAGGGAAATTTCAACAAAAATTCATGGTTTACGATAGAGACAATAAATTTTGTAGAAAGATGAAGTGCAAAGGTATTATTAAAAAAATTTATATAGGCAATAGGGCAGCCTTTTTTTGCCAAAAATGCCAAAAATAATTAAATATTGACCCTAATATTTTGAACATATATACGTTCCCATAAATGCCAAATATAAAATCAGCAATTCGCAAGGTTAAAAGAGCAAAAAAACAGACCGAAGTTAACAAATTTAGAAAGAACAGATACAAGCAGGCATTAAAAAAAATCCAAAAATTGATAGAAAAAAAGGATGCAAAAGAAATAAGTAAATATTTTCCAAAATTTCAATCTGAATTAATGAAAGTTGCAAAAACTGGCGTTATCAAGAAGAAAAATCTTTCAAGAAAAATATCAAAAATATCAAAAAAAATAAAAAATCTCTCTAAATAGTTGAAATCAATTTACAGTTGTTTAACTTTTTCAGTCTAAAAATTTCAAAAATATAATTATCACGACTAAATATAGATATTTTTTATTTAAGGTTGAACTTTTTTTTATTTTCCCTTTTTACGTTTATTTTTTTGAGTTGAATTTTTTTTATTTTCACCTCACGCGTTTATAGTACAACCGATGTCGATTTAATTTTTGATTTTTTAAAATAAATATTGTTTTAAAAAAAAATAAGTTATAGAAATATTTTTTTATTTCAAACACATATGGAAAAAATTTCTTTAAAAATAAACTCGAAGTCTGCCTTAGAAGAAAAAGTCTTAGATTGGGATGCTGTTCAAAGATCATTCGAAAAATCTTTTGGTTCAGAAATCTATTCTAGTTGGCTTATAAATATCTCATTAGTAAAAGAATATAATGATCATGTAGTATTAGGGGTAAAAACAAGATTTTTTAGAGACTGGATAACATCTAGATATGCAGACAAAATTCTTAATGAATTAAAGAAGTATAAGCTAAGTATTAATAGGATAGAATTTAAAATTGAACCAGAAAACATCAAAAATAAAAATTTATTTTTAGGTCCTAAGATAAATAAAATTACAGATATTAAAGAGTCCGTATTAAATTATAATAGATTACACCCAAAACTAAATTTTGAAAATTTTATTGTTGGAAAAAGTAATAATCTTGGTTTTTTGTCAGCAAAAAAAATATGTTCCCACTTATCTAGTTATAATCCTCTGTTTATTTATGGCGGAGTTGGTTTAGGTAAAACTCATCTTTTAAATGCTATTGGATTAGAGCTTAGCAAAGACCATAAAGTAATGTTTATATCTGCAGAAAGATTTATGTATCAATTTATTAAATCAATTAAAAAAAATGAGATGGTAAACTTTAAAGATTTTTTTACTAAGGCTAATGTTTTTATAATAGATGATATACAATTCATAAGAGGGAAAGAGGGCCTACAAGAGGAGTTCTTTCATACATTTAATACTTTATTTGATAAAAGTTCACAAATTATTATTTCTTCTGATAGGGCTCCAAATAAATTAGATCGAGTTCAAGATAGAATAAAATCAAGATTATCGGGAGGACTTGTTGTAGATATAGCACCTCCAGACTATGAACTAAAATTAAAAATATTAGAAAAACAAATCCAAGACTATCAAACTTCCTTTAAGGAAAGTCCCGATCTTCAAGAAGAAGTTATTAATTATATTGCTAAAAATAGTAATTCTAATATTAGAGAATTAATTGGGGTGTTTAATAGAGTCGTGGCATTTGGTAAAATGAGCAGGAAACCTTTAAATGTAAATGATTGTAAAATAATTTTAAGGGATATTTATAACAGCAACAAAATCATAACAATTGATAAAATACAAAATATAACCTCTAATTTTTTCAGTATTACACTATCTGACATGCTTTCACCTCGAAGATCTAGACCTTTAGCAAGACCAAGGCAGGTAGCAATGTACTTAGCTAAAAAACTTACCCCAAGATCTTTACCAGAAATAGGAAGAAAGTTTTCAAATAGAGATCATACTACAGTGATTCATGCTGTTAAAACTATTGAGAAGTTACTAGAGAATAATGACGAACTTAGGAAAAATGTTGAAGAGTTAAAATCTTTGATCTTAAGCGATTAAAATGCAATTTCAAATTAAGAGAGACAAATTACTAAAGTCTTTATCTATTGCTCATAATATAATTGAAAGAAAAAATACGATACCAATTCTTGCGAATGTATTATTAGAAGTAAAAAATGGTGTTTTAAATATTGTAGCAACTGACTTAGATCTAATTTTTAAAGATCAAATTTCTGAATTAAAAATAGAACAAGAAGGCAGTACGACGACTTCTGCTACAGTCCTATATGACCTTTTGAGAAAACTACCTTCAAATTTAGATATTACTTTCGATTTACAGAGCGAAAATAAATTGAAAATTTCTGCAAAAAATTCAAAATTTAATTTACTATGCTTACCAGTAGATAATTTTCCTAACTTTTCAGAAAATTTTGAAACAAAACCATTTAATTTAGACGGAAAAAAATTTTTGTCTTTATTGAATAAAACAAAAATATCAATGTCAAATGACGATACTAGGCATTATTTAAATGGAATTTTTATACATGTTACAGCCTCTAATAAAAAAACCTACCTAACCGCTGTAGCTACAGATACTCATAGACTTTCTTCAAGCAGTATACCAACAGAAAATATAGAAAATTTTAAGCCGTTTATACTTCCAAAAAAAACAGTTTTTCAGTTGAGTAGTTTATTACAGGAAACTAATGAAAATATTTCATTGTATGTTGGAGAAACAAAAATCCAATTTAAAATTGGAAATTCGATAATAATTTCAAAAATTATAGATGGTAAATTCCCAGACTATGAAAAAGTTGTTCCTAAAGGTAACAACAAAGTTTTAAACGTAAATGTTAAAGACTTTATTAATTCAATAGAACGAGTAATTACTGTTTCTATTGACAGAAAAGAAGGGGTGAAAGTAACAGTCGATAAAGATAATATTCAATTATTTGTTAATAGCTCTTCTTCAGGTGAAGGTAAAGAAAATTTGCCAGCCAGTTACAATTCAGAAAGTCTTACAATTAGTTTTAATGCTAAGTACCTGCTTGATATAGCTTCCGAAATAGAGGATGAGAAATTAATTATGAATTTAAACGATGCAACCTCGCCAGTTTTAATACAAGATATTTCAGACAAACAAAGTTATTATGTGATAATGCCGATGAAAATTTGAAATTTTGCGTACTCTAGCTAATAAATTTTATTTTTCTTCTACTATCCTTACACCTCAATGATTATTTAGGGTGCACTTTTAGTCTGGTTTTATATCAGAAGTAAAAAATGGTATACTTAATTTTTCAAAAAAATGATTAATACTCAAAAAAATAATTCTTCTGCAACCTATAAAGCAGATTCGATCAAGGTTTTAAAAGGCTTAGAGGCTGTTCGAAAAAGACCTGGGATGTACATTGGTGATACTGATGACGGGTCAGGTTTACATCATATGGTTTTTGAGGTCGTTGATAATTCTATTGATGAGGCCATAGTTGGGTACTGCAAAAACATTACTGTTACTATTCATAAAAATAACTCTGTTACAGTAGAAGATGATGGAAGAGGTATTCCGGTAGATCTTCACAAAGGTGAAAAGAAATCTGCCGCTGAAGTTATTATGACCCAATTACATGCAGGTGGTAAATTTGATCAAAACTCCTACAAAGTTTCAGGTGGTTTACACGGGGTTGGTGTTTCTGTTGTAAATGCTCTTTCCGAAAAACTAGACTTAACAATATTTAGAGATCAAAAAGAATATTTTATTTCATTTAAAAATGGAAAGGCTTTGAACTCTATAAAGTTCATAAAAAAAACTAAACAGTCAGGTACAAAAATCAACTTCTTGCCTTCAAAAGAAATTTTTTCGAATATTAAATTTAGTTTGGCAATTTTACAAAAAAAGATGAGAGAATTAGCTTTTTTAAATAGGGGTTTAAAAATAAATTTAATAGACCAAACTCATGCTAAAACTAAAGTTTACGAGCATAAGTATGATGGTGGGGTTGGAGAATTCGTAACTTTTTTAGATCAAAAAAAATCATTACTGATAAACAAAAATGAAAAAGCTGTTTTTAAAAAACCTATTTATCTAAAAGGAGAAAAAAAAGAAGTAACAGTGGAATGCTCTTTTCAATGGAATGCAGGTTTTTCTGAAGAAGTCATGGCTTTCACAAACAATATACATCAAAGAGATGGAGGTACACACCTTCTTGGATTTAGAAGTGCATTAACCAGAATAATAAATAAATATGCTTCTGAAAAAAATTTAAATAAGAAAAATAAAGTGACCATAGGAGGCGAGGATATTAAAGAGGGATTAACAGCTATTTTATCAGTTAAAATGCCAGACCCAAAATTTTCATCACAAACAAAAGATAAACTGGTATCTTCAGAAATAAGAAATGTAGTAGAAACAGTCGTAAATGAAAAAGTATCTATATGGTTTGATCAGAATCCTTCAATTGTAAGAATTGTTTTAGATAAAGTTTTACAAGCAGCAATAGCTAGGGATCTTGCTAGAAAAGCAAGAGATAGTGTAAGAAGAAAAGGTTCACTAGAGCTGTCTGGACTCCCTGGAAAATTGGCTGATTGTCAAATCTCATCAATGGAAGGCACAGAATTGTTCATAGTAGAGGGAGACTCAGCAGGAGGCTCAGCTAAACAAGGAAGAAAAAGGGAATTCCAAGCAGTTCTTCCACTTAGAGGTAAAATTCTAAATACCTATGTAAATGAAAATAAAAAAAGAAATGGTGTTAACGGCAGCACAGAAAATAAAACACTTTCTAAAATGATGTCTTCAAATGAAATAGTTACTTTAATCAATGCACTAGGAACAGGAACCACTAATTTTAATGCAGAAGATCTTAGGTATGAAAAAATTATTATAATGACTGATGCCGATGTTGATGGCTCGCATATTAGGACTTTGTTGTTAACTTTCTTCAATAACAAACCGTTCAATGAATTAATAGAAAAAGGTCATCTGTATTTGGCCCAACCACCTTTATTTAAAGTTACACGAGGATCTAAAGTTAACTATATTAAAAATGAAAAAGAGTTAGAAAAATATATACTCAGATCTAAAGAAAATGGATCAAAAAAATTAAAAAAATCTGAATTAGAAGACTTTATCAATGAAGAGAGGCAAAAACTAAACATACAAAGATTTAAGGGACTAGGAGAAATGAATCCCGAAGAACTTTGGGACACAACTTTAAATCCAGATAATAGGACTTTATTAAGAGTTCAATATTCTAAAGGCACGAAGGAAAAATCAAAAGAAGATCAAAATATTATAAAAATATTAATGGGCGATGAGGTTGCTCCTAGAAAAGACTTTATAACTGAAAAAGCTCTTGAAGTCGAAAACCTAGATATCTAAACACATGAAATTATCTGATCTCCTCAAATACGATGAGGA